>Ga0209272_10000092_pt1 | contig 119219 bp, 108 predicted proteins | sample tdDd002_FD_187125 | JGI IMG/M metagenome (GOLD analysis project Ga0209272, IMG submission 187125) | Marine sediment microbial communities from the Atlantic coast under amendment with organic carbon and nitrate - tdDd00.2 (SPAdes)... | ecosystem: Environmental > Aquatic > Marine > Coastal >...
ATATTATCTAAACTAAAAGTAAACGTTAAGTTAGCTAATTATCAGTATATGACGATAGATAACTTATCAAAACACTCCATTGGTTAAGCTTTTTGCCTGAACCCCTTGGAACTGGATGCGCATTGTAGACACTTTTAGTTTCAGGTCAACCTTTATTTCATAAAAATTGTATTTTTTTAATTAACCGCTCGGTAATCATACAGCCCGCATATTTATTGATTTAAAAGCATACTAATTGTCTTATTTTTTATCTCTTACTCTTTTTAAAAATATAAATTTTATTTCATAATTAAGTTTAATTTTCCGATAAGCTTTCGCTTACAAGTAGAGTTTTATGTTATTTTATTGGCTAACAATCTTTGTTTTTTCTTAATTTTTCTCAAGAGGTCGTTATGAACGCTAATAACCAAAACTCTATCCGTTCTTATAAGGGAATTTTACCAAAACTTGGCGATGCTATATATATCGATAGCTCTTCTGTAATTATTGGAGATATTTCCTTAGCTAATGATGTCAGTATATGGCCTTTGGTTGCCGCTCGGGGTGATGTAAATAAAATTAAAATTGGTGCCCGTACTAATGTTCAAGACGGTACCGTTTTACATGTCACGCGTAAAAGTGAAAATAACCCTGATGGTAATCCATTAATTATTGGTGAAGATGTCACCGTAGGACACAAATGTATGTTACATGGTTGCCAGTTAGGAAATCGAATTTTAGTAGGCATGGGTGCTATTATTATGGATGGTGCGAAAGTGCAAGACGATGTATTTATAGGTGCGGGTTCTTTAGTTCCACCAAATAAAACACTAGTAAGTGGCTATTTATATGTTGGTAACCCTGTTAAACAAGCTAGAAAACTAAAAGACAGTGAACACGCTTTTCTTAAACAGTCGGCATTAAACTATGTTGAACTGAAAAATGACTATTTAACAGAGCTTTAGATCAATTAACTTAAAGTATATGTATTTCGCTACCTTGTAGTTCTTTTTTTTCGAGCCAAAGCTCAACTAGCTCTTCTAAATCAAACTTAGTACAAGTATCAATTTCTTCCATTTGTTTTAATTGCAAGGAATGAAAGTAAATAGTGATAATTTCTCCCGATATTAAAGCAGTAGAGCACCAAGCCTCTTGCTGTTTATTAAAAGTAAAATCATCATTAAATAAAATACTTTGATTCATAATATTAGCTTTCTCTTAATGCTTGTTTAAGTTGTTTAATAACTGGATCTACTTCTGGTTTTACCCCGCGCCAAATAGCAAAGCTTACTGCGGCTTGACCTACTAGCATTCCCAAGCCATCAATAACAGTGATTGCACCCTGCTCTTTTGCCCAAGATAAAAATGGTGTCAGTTGTTTTGAATAAACCATGTCGTAGCATACAACTTTAGAGTTGATAATAGAGCTAGATATAGCTGGCAAATTACCTGATAAGCTCGCCGAGGTTGCATTAATTATCAATTCAAACTCTTGATCTACAGTTTGCTCAAATCCACAGGCGTAAAGTCTATCATCATTAAACTGGTTAATAAGGGCATCTGCTTTACTTACCGTGCGGTTAGCAATAGTAATACTTGTCGGGTTTTGATCGAGTAAAGGTAAAAGCACTCCTTTTGCTGCACCACCTGCGCCCAATAGAAGTATATTACTACCTTGTAATTTAATCTTGTGGCGTAAGAGATCTTGAACTAGTCCTTCACCATCAGTATTGTCACCATAAATTTTTCCATTTTCAAAACTTAAGGTGTTCACTGCACCAGCTAATTGAGCACGGTCTGATAAAACATCAGCTATAGCTAATGCCTCTTCTTTAAATGGTGCTGTCACATTTGCCCCCTTACCTTTTGCTGCAATAAGGTTGTTCACAGCATTAGCAAACTCACCATGTTCGACAAATTGGCTTTTATAGTTAAGCTGTTGACCTGTCGCTCTAGCAAAAGCGAGGTGAATAAAGGGTGAGCGCGATTGTGCTATAGGGTTACCAAAAACGCGATATTGATCCATAAAACATGCCTAGTATTGATATTAGCAATAGCCTAACCGAATTATGTTTTTAAGAACATAAAAAAATCATCGGGAATGATTTTTAACAACCGAAGGTTGGCCCAAAGGGTAAGCCCATGGATAGCGCGCATAAAAAAGCAGTAACGAATTACTGCTTTTTCTTATGGGTTATGCTTTTAAGTTGTATTAGAACTTATAACCAAGCATGATTGAGTAAACCATAGGATTTACATCAACAGTTGCTGTACCAATACTGCTTCCACCAACATCAAAAGTTGCATCACTTGAAATATCAATATAACGAGCAGAAACGTTTACTGACCAGTTCTTATCAATTTCATAGTCTGCACCAATTTGTACAGCAAGACCAAATGAGCCATCAAGTTTTAAGTTGCTTAGTCCTAAGCTTTTAGGAGCAGCTTCAAATTCTTCCTTGAAAAACACTGTATAGTTAATGCCTAAACCAACATAAGGTTTGAACGCTGTACCAGTATCAAAATAGTATAAAGCACTCAATGTTGGTGGTAAGTGAGAAACTTCAGCAAGTTTAGCACCATCAAGACCAGCAGGAACACCTAAAGCACCACCTAGTGCAGCTGTAGGATCATTCAATGTAACGTCATGAGTAAATGGGGTTGCCGCTAAAAGCTCAACCGCCCAATTGTTATCATAGAAGTAAACAAAGTTTAAGCCTAACTGAGTATTGTCTTCAACACTAAGTGAAGCACCTGTTGCATCTGAACCACCCAATAAAACTGCCGCTTTGTCACTGTCAGGATTAACTGAAGTTAAACCGCCACGAACTAAAATATCGCCTGCTTGATTAGCGAAAGCAGCCGTAGAAAGAGTAGAAAGTAGTGCTAAAGATAGTAATGTTTTTTTCATTTTTTATTCCCCTTAAAATTATTGTGGATATGATAAAACCACGGGGCTTTTAAAACTTGATCTAGCGCAAGGTTTTTCAGCTAATTTTTTATGATAGATTTTAATGTTGATTTCGATCAAGTTATCAAGACGAATCATTTGAAAAATAAAGAAAAAAACCGCCAAAAATTGACATTTGTCACACGGTAATTTTTAAGTGAAATATCCGATAGAGCAATCCTAAAGAAAAAAGGAAAATTCCATACAAAAAAATGTAAATTTTAGTATGAGATTTGGTTTTTAGTTTAATCTGTTTATGATTAGTTGATATTTGTCACGGAGATATTATTGACGTAACACTTGTCCAGTTAAGCCATCAATAATTTGGGAAGGTTTGGAATAACCCAAAGTTTCAGATTTGAGGATAAAATCCACCTTACCCTCTAATTGCTGTTGAACTTGCTGCCAAGTTTTTGCTGGGGGCTGCCCTGTTAAATTTGCACTAGTCGATACAATAGGTCGATTAGTAGCTTGGCATAGTGCTACAACATCGGGATGATCTGTTATACGAACGGCGATACTATTAAATTTACCGGTTAAAAGCTGAGAAAGCTTAGGTTTTGCAGGCAGTACTTGCGTTATGCTATTTGGCCAACGACTCAGTACAATTGCTATTTGCTCTTCCGACAATTGTGATATATCTAAATAGGGCAATAATTGCTTAAAGTCACCAGCAAGTAAAATAAGTCCTTTCTCTACTGGTCTATTTTTAATGTTAAGTAATTTTTTAATCGCTTGTGGGTTATCGGGATCACAGCCTAAGCCAAATACAGCTTCAGTAGGATAAGCAATAACACCACCATTTTGAAATGCATTCAATGCTGTAGACATAACTTTTGAGATAACCTAAAGATTAAGGAGAAAGTAAAATAAAATGGCCGATAACAAATCAGCCATTACCAAAACGCAATTTAGACTATAAGTCAACGCTATAGTAGTTATTGCAATTGATTAACGTAATCACTCACTTCTGGGAAGTCAGCTTCAGGTAGTTGCTCAGCAAGGCACTGTAAACGGTGTAATAACTCTTTTCTATCGCTGCCTGAAACATTTATATGTCCCATTTTTCGCCCTGCTCGTTTACTTTTACCGTACCAATGCATAGTGGCGCTGGGTATAGCTAAAATGCTGTCAGGAACGCTATCTGCACCTAAAACATTAATCATAGCCGTTGGTCTAACTAAGCTTGTAGAACCTAATGGTAGCTGACATACGGCGCGTATATGATTTTCAAACTGGCAAGTATCTGCCCCTTGTTGAGTCCAATGCCCAGAATTATGAACTCGTGGGGCAATTTCATTAACCAACAGTGAATCACCTACTTGAAAAAACTCAATGGCAAGCACACCGACATAATCTAGTGCATTAGCTATTTTATCAAAAGCTTCTGATGCTTGTGATTGTAGTGCTTGGTGCTCATTAGTTGCTAAAGAGACACTTAATACACCATTAGTATGATGGTTTTCCGTGAGTGGATATGATTGCGTCTCACCTGTTTTGCTACGAACGCCTACCATTGATAATTCACGGTCAAAAGAAACCATTTGTTCAACAACAACTGCTTGTTGCTGGCCGCTAGTATCTTCTTTGATAAAGGTATCAACTTCCTGCCAAATACCTTCAGCTTGAGCCAACTCTTTTAATCGCCATTGCCCTTTGCCGTCATAACCAGCTAATGCGCTTTTTAAAATTAGTGGCAAAGTTAATGTACTTATTGCATCATCAAACTCAGCTTTAGTGGTAACCACTTTGTGAGTTGCATTGTTAACGCTTGCTTGTTCAAGAAGATTTTTTTCTAATCTTCTATCGCCACCCGTTTTAATAGACTGGCTACTTGGCAATAGTTTTCCTGATGCTTCGCATTGCGCTAAAACGTCATGACTAATATGTTCAAACTCTGCGGTAATGACATCTGAAAACTCAATGCCTGATTTCAAATCACCAAATGAAATATTAGTTGATAACGGGTCAACCACTTGAGCACTACCAACATCAAACGCTCTGACATCAATATTCAAAGGCTTACTCGCCAATGCCATCATACGAGCTAATTGACCAGCTCCTAATACTAAAACCTTCATTTTATAACCTATTCAGCTGGGTTTGGATTATCCAGAATATTTTGAGTTTGCTCTGCTCTAAACTTTTCAATTGCTGCCATCACGGTAGTGTCATGAGTGCCAATAATTTGCGCAGCAAGCAGGCCAGCATTAGCTGCGCCAGCTGTACCAATGGCTAAGGTTCCTACAGCGATACCTTTAGGCATTTGCACGATTGATAATAATGAATCTTGACCGTTTAACGCTTTTGACTGAACAGGTACACCTAATACAGGTAAACTAGTAAATGCCGCTGCCATACCGGGTAAGTGAGCCGCACCACCTGCACCAGCAACAATCACCTTGATACCTCTATCTTTTGCACCTTCTGCATATTCAGCAAGTAAGTGTGGTGTTCTGTGGGCAGACACTACTTTCGTTTCATAGGGTACATTAAGAAGATCAAGCATATCTGTTGCATGTTTCATTGTCGGCCAATCCGACTTTGAACCCATGATAATACCTACTGTCATGTTCAAAAGCCTTTTATTTAAATTTAAAGATGCCCCTAAGAGGCGTTATGGGTAAGTATTATAACCTTGTTTTTAGTGAGATAAAACTTAACTGATGTGTCATTGTTAAAACCGTTAAATTTACAGTGACTTGCTCTTATAACTACATTTTTTTTGTGGGCACATAACAACTTCGCCACTGGCCATGGTTCTTTTCACTAATATTGGCCACTGACATTGAGGACACGTCTGTGCTATCGGCTGGTAATTTATAACATATTTACATTTAGGGTACTGATCACAAGAATAGAAGGTTTTGCCAAATCGGTTAGTTTTTTCTTGCAGCTGCCCTAGTTTGCCCTTTCCTTTACACGCAGGACAGGCAACACCAACTTCTTCATGGTGCTGTTCTTCTTCAATATGATGACATTGTGGATAGTTAGTACAACCAATGAACATTCCGTAACGCCCCTGCTTAACAGCTAACAACGAACCACATTCGGGACATTCACTGCCAGGTAAAATAGTATCTTCGACACGTTCATGCTCAACAACAGAACGAGTATATTGGCAGTTAGGATAATTAGAACAACTTAAAAAAGCACCCGCTTTACCATTTTTTATCGTTAGCTCAGAACCACAATCAGGGCAAATTTCATAAGCTTTTTCAAGCGCATGTTCATGTCGGGTAAATAAAGGCTTTTCTTGATCTGACATTTGGAAATACAGACTGAAATAATGTTGCGACATATTATGCCACAACATTGTATAAAAAATATATAGTAAGCTTAAAGACTAGTGTAATGGGCCATCATGCTCGTCAAAAACAAGATCTTCCATTTTAGAGTAAGCAGTCTCTTGGCCTGGCACGTTGAAAAGCACCATTAAAATAACCCACTTTAGATCATCCATTGAAAAATGCTTGGTATCAAGCTCCATCACTCGGTCTATCACCATTTCACGGGTGGTAAAATCAAGCACATTAACTTGCTCTAGAAATAGAATAAAGCCTCGGCTTTCAGTATCTAATAGTTGCATTTCAGCTTCTGTATAGATACGAACCGATTGATTACCGACACGAGTATAGTAAGGGTAAGCATTATCATCCTGCAAAGCAGATAGTTTTTCTAACCAGTTTAACGCTTTATAGATTTCGTCTTGATGAAAGCCTGCTCGGGTCAGTTCATCCGTTAACATATCATGGTCAACCATGACTTCAGCTTCACTATGAATATAATTTTCAAAAAGATACATTAAGATATCAAACATAATTAACCCCTTATACCTCTGACAATTATTTACTGCACTATTGCACCCTAAGATAGCCACCTGGCACGGATGCAATCAACCCCTTAAGTTCCAATAAAGTTAATCGCGTTAACACTTCATCTATTGGTAACTCACTTCGAGAAGCAACTTGGTCAACGGGCGTCACTTCAAAACCCACACTAGCCAACAAAACATCTTTGCACAAGTCATTCTTTAATTTTTTTTCTATCGCTACTTGGCTTTTATTTGCAAGTAATTGTTGTTCCTGATTTAAGTGTAGCGCAGGGTGTTTACCAATGCTTAACTCTTCTATTATATCGGCAGCTTCTTCAACTAATTTAGCTCCTTGTTTAATTAACCAGTGACAACCTTTCGCTTGCAAGTTGTGAATACCGCTTGGCACAGAGAACACTTCTCGGTTTTGCTCTAAAGCACAACGGGCGGTAATTAAAGAACCGCTTTTAAGCGCTGCTTCAACCACCAAGACTCCCTTACTTAGACCACTGATAATACGATTTCGTTTCGGAAAGTGCCCTGCTTTTGGTGAGGTACCAGGAAAAAACTCACTGACAATAGCACCTTTATTAGCAAGTATTTTTGATACCAAAGGTTTATGCCGTGCTGGATAAACCTTATCAAGCCCTGTTGCAACCACTGCTATGGTACTTTTCTCTGTAATTAATGCTCCTTTATGGGCTGAAGCGTCTATTCCTAGAGCCAAACCACTGGTAATCACCAATCCATGTTGAGACAGCTGCTGAGCAATAAGTAGGGCATTTTCTCTACCGTTAACTGTCGCATTACGACTGCCAACAACAGCAATTTGCATACTGTTGAGCAAATCTAAATTACCTTTAACAAATAACACCAACGGTGGATCATAAATTTCTTTAAGTTGCTGCGGGTAATTGTCATCGCCAAAAGTAATGATTTGACTGCCACAAGCGTTGCTGGCTTCGATTACTCTTTCAATAAACAACCAGTCAGGTTGATGAAAAGCAGACAGCTGATTAGAGGTTAAATTGTTTGCAGAAGTTAACTTTGAGCTATGTGACTTTGATGAAGAAAAAAGCGCTGCTAAACCAAAAGAGTCAACCAGCGCTAGCTTTTTATGAACGGCTAAGCGAGGAACCATTTTCAACGCTAGCCAATAATGAAGATTACTTTTTTCCACTTGCCTTTCCTTAGACTCATTTCCTTTCTTTTATTTATTCCCTAATATTTTACTCAGGTGCTGTGACCACATCATTCAACCTAGCAGGTTTATCAGTGCGTAGAATAAGCCCCATGCTTGCCTGAGGATACACTTTAAATACCATTAACTCCCCTAGTGGTTCTTCAGGCATTTTATAGTCTGAACCGTCGGTTGTTAGCATACGATTCCAGCGTGATGCTTCTTTGGTGTACTTTGGCCCTGAGCTTGTTTCAACCACACCTGGGCTTAAACGCTTAATTGACATGACATCACCCACAGTCACTTGATCATCAAAGCCTTTATTAATCATCACTACTTCTAATTTACCAAACTCTCGATTATCGCTCGCAGCTTTGATAATAGTGCCACGAAAGTCTTTATCAACAGCCTGCATGGTAAAAATTGATGGCAACATTTGGCCATCATGTACAGGCACAACAAAATTACCCGAATGTATTTCACGCTTTGCCGTGCTTACTTTTATCGTAGCGGGTTCTTTATCTGCCATATTACCTGTACGTATTGCTTGGCCTGTAGCGACTAAATCAACATAGTAACCTAAAGACTCATCTGTTTCAGGGTCGATGATTTCTTCACCCTTATTATAGATTGCATAAGTTTTTGCTAATTCTAAATCTTTATTTACATAGATTTTAAAGCCAGTAATACTAGAGCGATAGCCTTCATCACTACCAATAACATAAGGAAGCAACTCAAGTTCTTCTTCGCTGAATAAGTGATCATACTTTATAAAGGGTGCAACAACCTCCAAAGGCAATAACCTGATAGCCAAATCTTTCTTGTTTTGTTGACGAACTTTTGGAGACCATTTATAGCTTGGTTTAACTTTGATGGGTTCAACGACAAGCATTGGTTGGCCTTGCTCATCAAAAACAAGTCGGAGTATATCCCCTGGATAAATTAAATGAGGATTATTAATTTCTGGGTTTAGCCGCCATAACTTAGGCCATAACCAAGGCTGCTCTAAAAAAATGTCTGAAATATCCCAGAGCGTATCTCCTTTTTTAACAACATAGGTTTTAGGTGCATCGGCATTAATTTTAAGTTGATCTGCTAATAAAATTAACGGACACATCACAAGAGACAGTGCCAATATTATTTTTTTTAACATATGCTTGTTCCTTTTTAACACTTTTACTGTAAAGCACTATGAAGCTATAATAAGAACATAACACTCAAATTAGATTATCGCTAACTCTTTTATAAAATTATGACTACTTTAACTGTACTGCGTTTCCCTGATCCTCGTTTAAAAACAAAGGCTAAACCCGTAGATGAAATCACTGATGGTACCTTAACTATTATAGACAATATGTTCGAAACTATGTACGACGAAAAAGGTGTTGGCCTAGCCGCTACACAAGTCGACATACATCAGCGTATTGTGGTCATGGATGTTTCTGAAAATGGTGATCAGCCTATAGTACTTATCAACCCTGAAATTATTAAGAAAAGTGATGAAACCGTTATTAATGAAGAAGGCTGTTTATCAGTACCTGGTATTTATGCCAAAGTTGACCGACACACTAGCTGTACAGTCAAAGCACTAGATAAAGATGGCAAAGAGTTCACCTTAGATGGTGAAGAATTATTAAGCATCTGTATTCAGCATGAGCTTGATCACTTAAATGGCACTTTATTTGTTGATTATTTATCACCACTTAAGCGCCAACGAATTAAAACAAAATTAGAGAAAGAAGCTCGTTTAGCAAAGTAATTTACTAAACTAACAAACAGTAAGCGCACACTTACATTTAGGATATTCACTTGAGTAAACCATTAAATATTATTTTTGCTGGCACACCCGACTTTGCAGCTCAGCACCTCAACGCCTTAATTAACAGTGAGCACAATATAGTGGCGGTATACTGCCCGCCTGATAAGCCCGCTGGCCGAGGTAAAAAATTAACGGCTTGTGCAACTAAACAGCTAGCACAAGCGCATGATTTACCCGTAGAGCAGCCGGTAAACTTTAAAGACATAAATGACCAAGATCACTTGGCTCAATACAATGCTGATATTATGGTTGTGGTTGCTTATGGTTTGTTATTGCCACAAGTCATACTTGATACACCTAAGTTAGGTTGCATTAATGTTCACGGTTCTCTTTTACCAAAATGGCGAGGCGCAGCTCCAATTCAACGCTCGTTAGAAGCGGGCGATGAAAAAACCGGCGTCACCATTATGCAAATGGATAAAGGCTTAGATACAGGTAACATGATTTTAACTGCCGAGTGTTCTATAGAAAGCAAGGATACTAGTGCAAGCTTGTATGAAAAACTTGCCCAGCTTGGCCCTAAAGCTTTGGTTGATTCTTTATCATTAATTGCTCAGGGCAAGCATGAATCTATAGCTCAAAACAATGACCTAGCAACCTATGCTCATAAACTTGATAAAGCTGAAGCTGAATTAGACTGGCAACTTTCTGCGACAACGCTCGCTTTAAAAGTACGTGCCTATAATTCATGGCCTGTGGCACAATTCACCTATAATGACAATACCAAGAAACAACATAGAATTAGAGTGTGGCAAGCCTCAGCTCAAGCATACAACGGCGCTAAAGCTGCCGGAACAATAATATCAGCAGATAAAAATGGTATTGTTGTTGTAACAACCGATGGTGCATTATGTTTAGAAGTTTTGCAGTTACCAGGGAAGAAAGCGTTACCTGTTCAAGATATTTTAAATGGTCGAGCTGATTGGTTCTGCGTTGGTGCAAACATTAACGGATTAACAGATTAAATGAACACCAAAGCAGCACAATCGTCATCAACAAACAATGTACCTCCCAAAAAGGCTAACATTCGCGCTTTGGCCGCTAAATGTTGCTATGGCGTTATTGATCAAGGCAGAAGCCTAAGTGATGAATTACCCAAACAACAAGAAAAAGTACAACCAAAAGATAAAGCCCTGCTACAAGAAATTTGCTTTGGTGTTTTAAGGTATTTGCCTGAACTAGAACATGATATTCGCGAGTTAATGCAAAAACCACTCACAGGTAAGCAAAGGATTTTTCATTTTTTGCTTTTGGTTGGCGTTTACCAAATCAAGTTTATGCGTATTCCTGATCACGCAGCAGTAAGTGAAACTGTTGCCGCTACCAGCGCACTTAAAAACCGCCATATGAAGGCATTACTTAACGGTGTATTACGCAATATTGTTCGTCAACAAACATCAAGCAATGAACAAACAAAAACAGCGCTTCCTGATGCCATAAAATATAACCATCCCAGTTGGTTTATCAAAAAAATTCAGCAAGGTTATCCTAAACAATGGCAAGAAATTCTTACCGCAAACCAGCAAAAACCGCCTATGTGGTTAAGGGTTAATGCCCAACATCATAAAAATGAAGCGTACCAAAGTTTACTAACCAAAGCAGATATTCAACTTAACACTATAGAGTCAGCTTCTGGCGCCATAGAGTTAAGCAAAGCGATTGATGTAAATAGTCTGCCCGGCTTTGAACAGGGCTGGGTATCTATTCAAGATGGTGCCGCACAACAAGCAGCTAGACTACTTGATTGTCAAACTGGCGATGTTGTACTTGATTGTTGTGCCGCTCCTGGTGGCAAAACCTGTCATATATTAGAAAGAACTCCCAATATCAGCTCAATGACTGCCATAGATATTGAGCAAAGCAGGTTAACCCGAGTCGAAGATAACTTATCCCGTTTAGGGTTAACGGCAAAAGTGGTGGCTGGCGATGCTGCAAACCCTGAGTCATGGTGGTCAGGAGAGTTATTTGATCGCATTTTACTAGATGCCCCCTGCTCTGGCACAGGTGTTATTCGTCGACACCCCGATATCAAATGGTTACGTAAAAGCACAGATATTGATGCCTTGGTTGTTTTACAACAACAAATTCTTAAGCAAATATGGTCTTTACTTAAACCTGGTGGAACCTTGCTATACGCCACATGCAGTATTTTACCTGAAGAAAACTCAGAGCAAATAGCTAGGTTTATTGAACAAAATACTGATGCAAAGCTGCTCGATATAGATAATAACGAGCATGCAAGAGAGAACTCTGTAGGCTGGCAATTATTGCCTGGTGAAAAAAATATGGATGGTTTTTATTACGCTAAACTGTTAAAAATGAATACATAATGAGACTTTAACAATACAGCTAAAGATCCTAGCGAGAACAAAAATAACAAATGAAAATAATCATAGTAGGTGCTGGCCAGGTTGGAGGCACATTAGCAGAAAACCTTGTTGGCGAAAATAACGAGATTTCTTTGGTTGATATTGACAGTGAAAAGCTGCGCGATCTTCAAGATAAAATGGATCTACAAGTTGTTGCAGGGCAAGGCTGCCATCCTGATGTTTTAAAAAACGCCGGCGGTGAAGATGCCGATATGATTATTGCTGTAACATCAGACGATGCTACCAATATGATCACCTGTCAGATTTGTTCTTCTTTATTCAACACTCATAAAAAAATTGCCCGTATTCGCTCTAACCAAGTACTTAAATACTCCGAACACCTTTTCCATAAAAGTCATATTCCTGTTGACCACGTCATTGCTCCCGAAGAATTAGTTACTCGAGATATTGCCAGACTTATTGATTACCCAGGCGCATTACAAGTACTTGAATTTGCTAAAGGTAAAGTCAGTTTAGTTGCTGTTAAAGCTTATTATGGTGGCTTATTAGTTGGACACGCTCTGTCAACGCTAAAAGATCACATACCTAATGTTGATACTCGAGTTGCGGCTATTTATCGTAACGGCAAACCTATTCGACCCCTTGGCACAACCGTTATTGAAGCTGATGATGAAGTTTTCTTTATTGCTGCCAGTATTCATATTCGTGCTGTGATGAACGAATTACAAAAACTCGAACCAGCTTACAAACGTGTCATGATAGTTGGTGGTGGTAATATCGGTGCTGGTTTAGCGCGTATTTTAGAAAATAACCATCAAGTAAAGTTGATAGAACGCTCACCAGAGCGCGCCACTAAACTTACCTCAGAATTAAACAATACTATTGTCTTTAATGGTGACTCTTCAGATATTGAATTATTAACTGAAGAAGGTATTGATCAGTTTGATGTTTTTATTGCGGTAACCAATGATGATGAAGCCAACATTATGTCTTCACTATTAGCAAAAAGGCTTGGTGTTCGCAAAACCATGGTGCTTATTCAGCGTGACGCCTATATTGAACTTGTTCACGGCGGTGCTATTGATATAGCTATATCTCCTCAACAAGCAACCATTTCAGCACTACTTACTCACGTAAGGCGTGGCGCAATAGATAATGTTTACAGCTTGCGAGGCGGCGCTGCAGAAGCCATTGAAATAGTTGCCAAGGGTGATGAAAAATCATCCAAAGTTGTTGGCCGAGCCATTAAAGATATTAAATTACCACCAGGCACCACCATAGGTGCTATTGTTAGGGGCTCTGAAGTGCTGATAGCCCATTCAGTAACACGAATCAGAGAAGAAGATCACGTAATTCTCTTTTTAGTGAACAAGCGCTATATCAGCGATGTTGAAAGACTATTTCAAGTTAGCGCTATTTATTTCTAATCGACATACCTTCTTACAGTTATTTGGTTAATTTATAACTAAGTAACTGTAATACTAAAGATTAAATAACACCATAATCACTTCAAAGGAAAGGGATACCTATGAAAGCCTCCAAGTATCTTATTGTTTTCTATTTTATTTTTATCTGTTTTAACTCACAAGCAACACCTATAGATACCGCTCAGCATTGGCAAACCTTTGAAACTGAGAACTTTAGGGTTCATTACACCCCCGAATATAAGCAATGGGCATTATCAAGTGCTGTTGAAATGGAGAAAGTCCGCTCCTTAATTAAAGAGCAGCAAGGGCGAGTACTTGATGAAAAAGTAGATGCTTATATTATCGACCCCTATAATGCTGCTAACGGCTTTGCTATCCCATTAAGCAACGCGCCATACATGACATTATTTGCCACTCCTCCCTTATCAGATAGCGTTATCGCAAACTCAACGGGCTGGCAACAACTACTCGTACTTCATGAGTATGTGCACTTAGTACATTTAGCACAAAAAAGTAGATCAAGCTGGCGTGACAAACTAGCTAAATGGTTTGATATTTATGATGCCAGCCAAATAACAGAGCACCGCTGGGTTAGTGAAGGCTACGCAACCCTACTTGAGTCTAAACTTACCGGACGCGGACGACTATATAACAATGCTGTTGAAGCCATTATTCAGCAATTTGCTCGTGAAGGTGCGCTACCAACCTATGAGCAATTAAGCAAAATTAATAATGATTATTTATCTGGCTCTATGGCTTACTTAGTGGGCGTTCGTTATTTAAATTGGTTAGAAGAAAACTATGGTGAAAACACTTTAGATGCTGTGTGGACTCGCTGGCGCGCAGTTAAAAACCGCAGTTTTGAGCAAGCCTTTGAGGGTGTTTTTCAAGATACCGCCAAACACCTTTATCAGCGCTTTGTAGCTGAATACACCTATAGTGCAATGAAAAAAGAGCAAGCCTTTCCCGAGAACACCTCTTCACTCTGGTTAAACCTAAAAGGTAGAGTTTCCGCCCCCAGCATCAGCCCTGATGGAAAGTATTTAGCAATAGTCGATAAAAATAAAAACACAGTGCAAGGAAGAGAAGTTTCCTTAACGGTTTATCACACTGCAGAAAACACGGAAAAAAAAGCCGAATTTGAAGATGATATTGCTCAGTTGCTAAAAGCCGACCCACAAGACATTGCAGCAAAAACACCTAAAGTATTTAAACGCAAACAGGCCTTTGTACTAAATCAAATTAATTATCGTGGTATTAGCAACCCTCGCTGGTTAGATAACGACACCATTATTTACGGTGCCAGCACCACAGCTAAAGATAATTCTCGCCATCAAGATTTATTTTCATGGCATATACCAACAAATACCGTTAAACAACTGACTATAGAAGCTAACATCCGCCGCTTTGACCTTGCTCTTGCTACAACAAAGCCATTTATTATTGCTGAGCGCAACCGTTTGGGTAAGTCTCAATTAGTAAAACTAACCATCGACGGTAAATTCAATCAAGCACTAACACCCGCAAGCTTAGCTCATGTTTATGACTTTCCAAGAATAAGACCAAAACAAACAGAGTCAGACAGTGATGCTGTAAGTTTTGCTTATTTGCAAAGTAGCTTAAACGAAAAATGGTTATTAAAGATAGGTCAACTTGATAGCAATAATAAAGCAATAGACAATGAAGAAGTTGTACCCTTACCTGAAAATTATCAGTTTTTATCTTTTCCTGAATGGTCAAAAGACGGTAACAGCCTATTTTATGTTGCGGGCGTACAAGGTGAAACCAAGTTGTTTCAATATGATTTCATCACTCAAACCCTTAGTGCCCTAACCTCTGGTCAACACCCTATCAGTTGGCCAGTTGTTACAGGGGATGATGAATTATTACACTTAGCCACCAACTCTCAAGGGCCTGATGTCTATCAATTAACAATAAGTAAAGCTGACAGCCAACTTATCAGTAAAACCGTTAAGCACAGCAAAGTTAATACTCAATTGGCAAGTAAGCATAAAGTCGAGAAGGCAACTATTACTATTGATGAAAGCATAGGGGAACATAAATCTTACGGTGTTGGCCCACAAAAAGGCACAATCACCCTAGGTTTTAGCAATAGCTCAGCAAGTGCTAGCTTAGTGGAGTTGGGATACAAAAGCAGCGACGCGCTACAACGTTTTGACTGGCAAGTGCAAATTAGCCAAGATGTTTTCTCAAATATACTATCAGGTTACGGCGCTAACGTCCGTTGGCAGGGCTGGCCAATAAAACTAGCTGCTCATGCCTATCAATTTAATTTAAAAACACAGCAACAACACGAGTTTTTATTACCTTTAAAAGATATTGAAGAGCAAGGTTTACAGTTACAAGCCAGTTATCCATATCGATCGGACACTTTAACCATTAACACCATAGGCCAAGTAAGCCTGTCTGAGCATAGCAACTTATCAAGCAAATATGCCGCTTTAGGCTTTGAGCAATCTTGGTTTTATGATCAGCAAGTTTGGGGAATCACGCAGCAAGCTAATTTGCATTACCTTAATGGATATATCGAAACAAACCTTATCAATAAGGACAGTCATTCATATCAGGGCAACAACGGAAATATAACGCTAACGGGGCACTTTAAAGCATTTCATTTAGGCGTTAATTATGCGTGGGCTGAACGTTCAAGTGGTGCTGGTAATATATTAACTTTAGGCGGCTTTAATTCAACATTGATTCAACCCAAAGCTCACTTTAATAAGCAACTAGCACCTGAATTAGCTTTTTATAGCCAAAGCGCTAATGACTATAAAAAGATGACCGCTTTTATTCCCTATAATGGCATACAGGCATTTTACACTCGTCATGAAATGAGTGAGCAAACCATAATTGACAGTTATGGCATTAAAGGAAGCCTGAGCAATGATTTTGGCTTTACTGGTATCAATAATATTGTTATTGATTTTGGTATTGCTCAGGTGAACCCTGAAAATCAAAAATCAGACACTCAAGCTTGGGTAGGTTTGTGGCATAAATGGTAAATGCCACATTAATCTTTTAAGTGCTTTTGGTGGATTTAAGCGATAAGCTTAAGTTCGCCAAAACGCTGGTGTAAAAAGCACTAACAGAGTGAATATTTCTAATCGACCAAATAGCATTGCCATAATAAGCACCCACTTACTGGTATCACCGATGGCTGAAAAGTTAGCAGCAACCTCGCCTAAACCAGGGCCTAAGTTATTAATACACGCGGCAACGGCGGTAAAAGCGGTAATATCATCCATACCTGATGCCAGCAGTAATAACATACAAATAACAAAGACCGCAGCATACGCAGAGAAAAACCCCCAAACCGCTTCAACAACACGATCAGGCAAGACTTTCTTACCTACTTTAATACTAAATACGGCTTTAGGGTGAACTAACTTATTAAGCTCACGCAGGCCTTGTAGATAAAGTAATAACACGCGTACTACTTTCATACCGCCACCTGTACTACCAGCACAACCACCAATAAAACTTGAAAATATCAATAATAATGGCAACAAAGTCGGCCAGTCTGCAAACGATGTCGTCGCAAACCCTGCGGTAGTACTGATAGAAACCGATTGAAATAGCGCTTGATCAAAAGCCTGATCAGCATCTTGGTATTCTCCTGTATACAATAATACAGAAAAACAAATTAAGGTAAGCACCAGCTGTATAGCGATAAACACCTTAAACTCAGGATCATAAAAGTAGTTTTTCAATGATTTACTCTGCACCGCAGCATAATGCAGGGCAAAGTTCACGCCAGCGATCACTAAGAAAAATACACAAACAAGGTTAATTGCCGGACTGTTAAAATAGCCCATGCTAGCATCATGAGTTGAAAAACCACCGATAGCAATAGTTGAAAAGGAATGACAAATGGCATCGAAAGCTGACATACCAGCTAACCAATAGCCTAAAGCACAGGCAATAGTGAGCGCCAAATAGATATACCATAAATGTTTAGCGGTATCGGCAATCCTCGGGGTCATTTTTGAGTCTTTTACTGGCCCCGGTGTTTCTGCTCTGTATAACTGCATACCACCGATACCTAACATAGGTAACACAGCAACAGCTAATACGATAATCCCCATACCACCAAGCCATTGCAGTTGTTGCCTATACCACAAAACAGCATGAGGCAAGCCTTCAATATTGCTTAAAATAGTTGCCCCGGTTGTCGTCAGCCCTGAGAAAGATTCAAAGAAAGCGTCGGTTATGGTAAAACTAGGCTGTTCTAATAATATAAAAGGAATAGCTGAGAAGCTCGCTAATACCAGCCAGAAAAGTACAACAATTAAAAAGCCTTCTCTTGCTCTTAAATCAGTTTTTTCATAGCGATTGGGGTACCAAGCAACAAAGCCGGTAAAAGTACACCAGAGAAATGCCATTAAAAATGGCACACCACCGCCATCTCGGTAAACCATCGAAACTAAAGCAGGCGGTAACATGGTGACACTCAGTAATGCCACCAACAAACCCAAAATTCGAATTATATTTTTATATTGCACGTTATTATTTTGTCATCAAGAAGTTAAGACCAAGCTTCCCGCCGATAATGTATTTAGCTTTTCTTGAGCCAAAGATAAGTTAGCCATTGGTATAGCTAACTCAAGCTCTACTTGTTGCATATATGACTGGTTAACAACCTGCCCTTCAACTTGCTTAATAATATGTAGAACATCATCAACTTGGCTATATTGACACGCTAAAGTTTTCATAGCCATAGCTATTTTTGTTTTCGAGCGTAAAAAAGGAAGTGCTTGGCGCACGCTATCAGCATAAGCTCGTTGTAATCCACCTGTTCCTAATTTAGTTCCACCAAAATAACGAACAACAATGGCGCAAACCTCACCAATTCCACCACCTTGTAATACCGCTAGCATTGGTTTTCCTGCCGTACCACTGGGCTCACCATCATCTGAATAGCCATACCCCAGACTGTTATCTGCAGCTTTGGTTAAAAAAGCATGGCAATGATGACTTGCTTGCGGGTGCAAAGCTTGAAGCTCTTTAACATAGCCTTTGGCTTCATCAATACTCGTGCAGGTATAGAGAAAGCAAATAAAGCGGCTGCGATTAACAATAGTTTCATTTTCTACATGGTTAATCGCAACTTGATAAGGTTTAGTCATGATTTATTTGAATGCAATAGCTTTGCTTACAATAACTTTTATTACAGTAACTTAGTTTTATAAGCCAGCATCTCGGGTCATATTTTCATTATGGGATTGGTGAACAATAATATTGTCTTCAATTCTTATACCGCCAAATGGACGCATTTCACTCACATTTTGCCAGTTTACTTGGTCACTATTACTTGAATCTTTTATATCCTGTAATAAAGAATCAATAAAATATAAGCCCGGCTCTATAGTAAAGACCTGCCCTGCTTCTATCGTTCTAGAAGTTCGTAAAAATGGGTGCTGCTCTGGCGCATTGATATGAGTACCTCGCTCATCAGCCATAAAGCCGCCCATGTCGTGAACTTGCAAGCCAAGGTGATGACCTAAACCATGCGGGAAGAACGCACTGACAATGCCAGACTCTACAGCTGTGTCAGCACTAACATTAATAAACTCAAACTCATTGAGCACTTGGGCGATTTCTTTATAAGTCGCAATATGTAAATCAACGTAACTAACTCCTGGCTTTAAACCATCAACAGCATTTAACATCAATTGATTCATGCGAGTAATTAACTCAGCAAACTTATCTTCTTTAAATGAATAAGTACGAGTAATATCAGAAGCATAACCATTAAAGTTAGCGCCAGCATCTATTAAAAAAGACTGATGTATTTGCGGCGCAACTTTATCTAACGACATGTAATGTAAGATAGAGCAGTTTTTGTTTAAGGCGACAATATTTCCGTATGGCGTTTCGTTAGTGTTATAGCCTATGGCATTAAGGTAAGCAGTTTGAATGTCGTACTCTGTGCCACCATTAAAGAACGCTGTTTTTGCCGCTATATGGGCTTTTACCGCTAAGGCGTTTGATTGTCGCAGGCACTCTTGCTCATAAGTCGTTTTATATGCACGATGATAATGAAAGTAATTTAATAACGGTTCAGGATTGATCACTTCAAAACCTAAAGCTTTAGCGACCTCAATATGACTACCAATATAGGCAAAATTTTCTTTGTCATAGGGAAGTAGCTTATCTACATCACTTGCCTGAGTAAGCACTTTAATATGGAAAAACTCTCCCCAATAACTTTCTGTTAATGGGGTAACCTTATGCCAAAAATCAACTGGCTGATAATATATTAGCGTTGGCTTGTCTTCTCCATTAACAATCAACCAGCAATTCGGTACGTCAATTAGCGGTAACCAATGTTTAAAGTGTGGGTTAACGCGAAAAGGATAAGTATTATCGTCAAGAAAGGCTTTAATTTCTTGCCCTGAATGAATAACAGCACCCTCAAGATTGTCTCGTGTTAATGCATGCTTAGCTCTTTGTTGTAATTGAGCAATATGGGCTGGGTATTCTAATTTTAATTGGCTAGTTACGGTATTCATAAGCATTTCTCTTGTTTTTTCTCATCTTAACACACACCTGAAAACTCTCGTCGGTGGGCGATGACTTTATATTATTTTCTACTGTGGATAATTGTTTGCAGTATCAAACCGCATAACTCAATCACCAATACTCATATTTACTACCTGATCAAAGATTTGGCTAACCTGACCAGGTTGATGCTGGTAAATTTCTTGATAAGCTAAAACGCTTTTCACGTAATTTCTAGTTTCTTTGAACGGTATTGTTTCTATCCAAATATCTGCTGGCATTATATCAATATCTTTAAGCCAACGCCTAACTCGATAAGGACCAGCATTATATGCGGCAGTAGCTAACACTTGATTACCCTGATTTTTATCTAATAGCATTTTTAAATACCGCGTACCAAGGGCAATATTATTATCAGCATTAAGCAAGTAACTTCTGTTTACTTTGTTTTTTGTTAAGTTTTTTGCGGTATTGGGCATCAATTGCATAAGTCCTTTAGCACCCGCTGAAGAGTGTGCATCACTCATAAAGGAGCTTTCCCTTCGAGTTATCGCAAAAGCCCAAGCAGGATTTATTTGTTGGTCATTAGCATAGGCATTAATTTCCTCTTTAAACGCTTTTGGGAATCTTAGTTCAACATCATCAAGATAACCAACACTGGCTAAGGTAAAGATAGATCGATCAAACCATTGGTTTTCATTAGCAACCTTAGCGGCAACTAACTGTTCTTTACTTGAAAGTTGAGTGAGCAAATAGTTCCACTCAGATCTAGCATTTCGATAACGACCCAATGAATAAAACTCAAATGCGCGTTTTGCGGCAGGACGACTTATCACTCGACGCTTTTCTGCCAAGCTAAAAGAGAGCGGTTTATCCTGTAAGTTAACAGGGGTTTGTAAATAGCTAGCCGCTAAAAAACCGTAATAATGACGCTCATGTGCTAATTGCTCCATTAAGTATTGGCCACGTTTTTTAGCACCTGTGGCAATCAACGCACGGGCATACCAATACTTCCACTGCAATTCATCTTTGTATTTTGCTGGTAACTGTTTAAGTTCGCTAATTAAGCGATGCCAATCTTTGTTTTTCAACGCTTGTGTTAATCGCCATTGCAGCATATTTTTATCAAGTGAATTTACAGCCAGCTTATCTAACCAAACTCTCGCTTCACTATGATTTTTCGCCGCCAACGCCACGGCAAATTTCTTATTAATTGCGAGTTTCTGTGCTTGAGTAAAGGTAAATTTCTGCCGAGCTTTTTTATAACTTTTTAAAGCGGTATCAGGGTACCGCCAAATTAACCGCTTTAACCCATAGGTTAATATTTCAGTTTCTCTTACTGATTTATTTGGAAAATGCTTTAGCTTACTCACTAACGATGGGTCTTTACGCACTTTATGCCAGAGCTTGGCTAAATATTTTTGTTGTGCCGGTAATAACTTGGTTAGATAAGGAATCAGTGTGTGTTTTCCCCCATCAGCTGCTAATGCTATGCGCTGCCATACTACATCGTTTGTTCGATAGCCTGCTTTTTGCCAACGATCAAATAACGGATCACAGACTTTGTCTTGTGATTTTCCAACAAGCCAAAGCTTAGTAACTTGTTTAAGAACAACACTTTCAGGTATGCCCATTTGCAATTGGAATATATGATTTCGACAGTTTAATTCTGCATTGCTGGTTGGTTTAAAGTAATCAACAAAAAGCTTGGCTTTATTTTTTTTAGCTAATAGCTTTAACCATGCTTTTCTAACTGGCCAATCGAGTGGCGTTCCTTTGTGCTTTTTTAAAAATTCCGCTATTTTCGGCGCAGAAGAAAGCTTCATATTTTTAAGCAGTGCACGCTGATCTAAGTAAGGTTGTAGAGGATAGTAATGCAGTTGGTTGTATAGGTCTTGATACTGCGCAGAGCTTGTCTTATGTGACAGTTTTTCAGCCTTCAGAAAAAGTTGTTGTTGTGATTTATCAACCTTTAATTGAAGTGGCTCATTTGCTAATACACCTTTTGCATAACCCACGACAAAGAGCAGCCAGCATATTCTTTTTAGTATGCACATTACCATTGTAATTATATTTTCCATTTCTCTACTATTAGCAAGTATAGCCCAGCTCAAGATCAATTTTATAAACCAAACTATAAAAAATAAAGTACAATGCCCAAAGTTTTTTTTACACTTTAAATTACTTTATTTATCGCTATGACAGACACTCTTTTTCAAACCGCAGATCACTTTCTTGATGCTATGGGTTTACGCTGCCCAGAACCTGTAATGATGGTGAGATTAAATATTCGAAAGATAGCTAGTGGTGAAACCTTATTAGTTAAATGTGACGACCCTTCAACTACAAGAGATATTCCTAGTTTTTGTCAATTTATGGAGCATGAATTAGTCACAAAACAAACTGACGAGCGTCCCTACCTTTATCTCATTAAAAAGAGCTGATTTGCACAATATGCCAATCAGCTCTTCTCTTTATAGTTTTGTGTTATTTAGGCGGGAAGCTCTACCTTTTTTAACATAACAAAGAGTTCATCTTTTAGTTTTAATCTTTGTTTTTTTCTTTCTTCAATATATTCATCACTGGTGTTTTCCACCCCCTGCTCTATGCGTTGCACCTCAGAGTTAACCGTATGGTAATCATTAAACAAACGAGCGAAGTGATTGTCATTCATTTTTAAGTGGTGTATTTCATCATTAAATTCTGGAAACTCATGGTGAAGGTCATGTTTCTCTAGTGTCATAATAGCGTTCCTTATCAATCAATTTTTTTTGCATTTATACTCTAATTAACACTCTACGCCGATCTTAATTTAGATCGTTGATCTAGCACAATATGTGTCTGTGTTTTCAAGGGCGGTTTGCCTATCTATCGAACTTGTAAGTAAATATGTTTGTTCGGAACTTTTCCTACTTTATTCAACTCTACATTCTGTTATTTATTTTCTACAGGAACTTTTACTAATGAGTTTTTTTACACAGCTTTGGCGTAGCAACAAGCTATTTATTGTTTTCATTCTTCTTATGTCAGTATTTCGAAGTGCTGTTGCTGATTGGTACACTGTACCTACAGGCTCAATGCAACCCACAATTAAAGAAGGTGACCGTATTATCGTCAATAAAATGGCCTATGATATTCGATTCCCTTTCACCCAGACCTCCTTGCTATCAATAGGACAGCCTAAACATGGTGAAATAGTTGTCTTTGAATCTGATAAAACAAACACTCGCCTAATTAAACGAGTTATAGGTTTGCCTGGTGATATAGTTGAAATGAAGAATGATATGTTGTTTATCAACGGTAAAGCGCTTTCTTATCAAAGAAGCAAAGAGAACCAGCATGAGGTTTTTAGTGAAGAAGTTATAGCGCAAATAACCCATACTGTCAGAATAGAGAAATCTCAAAGCCGTCAATTCAGTAATTTCGGCCCTGTAACTGTTCCAAGTAGTCACTACCTTGTTTTAGGGGATAACCGCCGCAATAGTGCTGACTCACGTGTTTACGGTTTCATTCCTCACCATGAACTTAAAGGCAAAGCTACAACCGTGGCATTTTCTTTTGACTATGATAATTACTACCTTCCTAGAGAAAATAGATTTTTTAAAGATATTTACTCCATCTAATTAGTAGTGATTAGTGAATATTGCTTAGCATATTACAGCTACAAAAAAGGGCACCTTTCAAAGAGTGCCCTTTTTGTTATGTTGCTAAAAATGCTTTATTGCAACACAGAAATATCAGCGATAGCAAAAAAGCTATTTCTAATTTCATTAAGCAAAGTTAAGCGATTAATTTTAACGGCTTCGTCATCACTCATCACCATGACACTATCAAAGAAAGTATCAATTGGCGTTTTCAATTGCGCTAACTGTGTTAATGCAGCTTGATAATCCTTGTCTTTCATTAGTGGTGCAATGTTCGAACTAATGGTTTGGAAAGTATCAGCCAAATCACGTTCTGCTTGCTCTGTAGCTAAATCAGCTTTAAATTCTTGGTAAAGCTCGCCTTCAAACTTGGTTAATATATTACCCACACGTTTGTTAGCTGCTGCTAATGTTGCTGCTTCTGGTAATTCACCAAAGAAGTTTACTGCTTTAATACGCTTATCGAAATCTAATGGCGCACTTGGTTTTTTAGCTAGTACTGCTTGAATCACATCAACAGCAATACCTTGCTCTTGATAGAAGGCACGGAAGCGCCCCATCACGAAATCAAGTACTTGCTCAGCAGTGTTTTCATTTATTAGTTTATCGCCAAATAATTTAATTGAGTCAGCAATTAAGTCTGCAATATCTAAATTCAACTCTTTTTCTATGATTATGCGGATAGTTCCAATAGCAGCACGGCGCAAAGCAAATGGGTCTTTATCTCCTTTTGGTGCTTGGTTAATACCAAAGATGCCAACTAAAGTGTCAATCTTATCAGCAATGGCAACTGCACAACCTATATTGGCTTCCGGTAAACTATCACCGGCATAACGAGGGCGATACTGATCTTCTAATGCCTGAGCAACAGCTTCAGGTTCTTCATCATGCTGTGCATAATATTTACCCATAGTACCTTGTACTTGAGGAAACTCTAAGACCATTTCAGACATTAGATCAGTTTTACTTAGTAAACCTGCTCTGTAGGCTTCTAAGGCATTTTCACCTAATTGCTTAGCGATATACTCACTTAACATTGCAATGCGCTCAGATTTGTCTTTTAGAGTGCCTAATTGTTTTTGGAATAAAACCGTTTCTAAACTAGCCAAACGACTTTCTAAGCTCTGTTTTTTATCTGTTTTAAAGAAAAACTCGGCATCAGCTAAACGTGGACGAATAACTTTCTCATTACCAAAGATAACTTGCTGAGGGTCTTTACTTTCTATATTGGCTACAAAAATAAACTTATTTAACAGCTGACCTGCTTGATCTGTTACTGGGAAGTATTTTTGGTGGTCTTGCATTGAATAGATTAATGGTTCTGCTGGTACTGATAAAAAGTCTTCATCAAAAGTACCAAATAAAGTCACCGGCCATTCGTTAATGCTAGTAACTTCTTCCAATAAATCGGCATCAACAATAGCTTTACCGTTAATATCCTTAGCAACTTTTGCCACTTGTTCTACAATTAAATTTTTACGCTTATCATAATCAGCAATAACAAAAGCTTTTTCTAACACTGCCTCATAATCATCTGCATGAGTTAATTCTACTAAACCTTGATGATGAAAACGGTGGCCTTGTACTTTATTGCTTGACTGTATACCTAAGGCTTCACCAGCAATAACTTCACTACCAAGCATCATAACTAAAGTATGAGCTGGACGAATAAATTGTGTACGCTCACTGCCCCAACGCATTGGTTTCGGTATTGGTAATTTATTTAGTGCCGTTACTACCATTTCAGGAATTAGTTCTGCAACTGATTTTCCTGGTTGAGTAGCTTTGTGTAATAGCCATTCACCTTTGTCTGTAGTTAAGCGCTCTGCTTCTGCTACAGTAATACCGTTTGAGCGCGCCCAACCTTCAGCTGCTTTAGTTGCATTGCCATCTGCATCAAAAGCAACATTAACTGCCGGGCCACGTTTCTCTACTATTTTATCAGCTTGTTTTACCTGTAAAGCTTTTACTTGTACAGCCAAGCGACGCGGTGAAGCAAACCAGGTAATCCCATCAAAGGCTAGTTCAGCACTTTCTAATTGCCCTTTAATTTGCTCAAAAAATGTTGTAGCCAGCATTTTTAATGACTTGGGTGGTAATTCTTCAGTACCTAATTCAACAATTAAAGTTTCAGTCGACATTATGCTTCTCCCTTTGCTTGTTCACTACTTTTACACATTGGAAAGCCTAATTCTTCTCGAGCAGCATAATATGTTTCTGCACAAGCCTTTGCCAAAGCACGCACACGTAAGATATAACGTTGACGCTCAGTTACTGAAATAGCATGGCGAGCATCGAGTAAATTAAAAGCATGAGAAGCTTTCATTACTTGTTCATAAGCTGGTAATGGCAAGCTTTTTTCAATTAAATCTTGTGATACTTTTTCACACTGATCGAACTGGTTGAATAAATCTTTAACATCTGCATGTTCGAAGTTGTAAGCAGATTGCTCAACCTCGTTTTGGTGGAAAACATCGCCATACATTACCTTGCCCATAGGGCCATCAGTCCATACAAGGTCATAAATGCTATCTACATTTTGAATGTACATTGCTAAACGTTCTAAACCGTAAGTGATCTCACCCGTTACAGGTGTACACTCTAAACCACCCACTTGTTGGAAATAAGTAAACTGAGTAATCTCCATACCGTTTAACCAAATTTCCCAACCTAAGCCCCAAGCACCTAGTGTTGGCGACTCCCAGTTATCTTCTACAAAACGAATATCGTGAACTAGACTATCGATACCTAATTCTTTTAGTGAATCAAGATAAAGCTCTTGAATATTTTTAGGTGATGGCTTCAACATAACTTGGAATTGATAGTAGTGTTGAAGACGATTAGGGTTTTCACCATAACGTCCATCGGTAGGACGACGACAAGGCTGAACATAAGCACTGCTAATAGGCTCAGGTCCAATTGAACGAAGAAAAGTCATAGGGTGAAATGTTCCTGCCCCTACTTCTAAATCTAAAGGCTGTACTATTACACAACCTTGGCGTGACCAATAATCTTGCAGTTGCAAAATTAGGCCTTGAAAGGTATTACAATTGAAACTTGTCATGGGTTTACAATTCACTATTTGTTAAATTTCATTAAATGTGTTTATTTAACACACTGTTTTTAAAGTAGAAATGCTCGGTATTGATGACCGAGCATATTATTTTGTATATCAATAATGTTTTAGAAATCTAAGTTAGATACTTTTAATGCATTATCTTCAATAAAGTTACGACGTGGTTCTACATGGTCGCCCATTAGGGTGTTAAACAATTGATCTGCTGCAATAGCATCTTCAATAGTCACCTTTAACATACGACGTGTTTCAGGATCCATTGTTGTTTCCCAAAGCTGATCTGGGTTCATCTCTCCCAAACCTTTATAGCGTTGTATGTATTGACCTCGCTTAGATTCTGCCATTAACCAATTTAATGCTTGTTCAAAGCTTGAAACGGCTTTAACTTTTTCACCGCGTTTAACATAAGCTCCCTCTTCCATTAAATCATTTATCGCTTCATTTAATGATAAAATAGCAGCGAATTCACTTGATTGGATAAATTCATAACCGCAGTCATATTCTTTATCTATACCGTGCTGACGCACATTAAAACGCGGATGATAAATATTCCGCTCATTATCTAATTCAACTGATACAGAATAAATAGAACCATTACCATCTTGCTCTTCAAGTTGAGTAATTAAGCTTTGTGCCCAAGCTTCAACCTTCGCTTTATCAGCAAAATCTTCTTTAGCTATTAAGCTGCTGTATATCATTTTTTCTAAAATATCAGCTGGAATTTGCCTTGATATACGTTTTATCGTTTCCATGGTTGTACGGAATTGATTTACTAATTGCTCTAGTGCCACACCTGAAATTGCTGGCGCACTTTCATTAACATGAATCGAAGCATTATCTAATGCTAAGGTAGTTAAGTATTCAGTTAATGCTTCATCATCTTTTATATAGCGCTCTTGCTTCCCTTTCTTAACTTTATATAAAGGTGGTTGTGCAATAAAAATATGACCACGTTCCATAATTTCTGGCATTTGACGATAGAAGAAAGTCAGCAATAATGTACGAATGTGTGAACCATCGACATCCGCATCGGTCATGATGATAATGCTATGATAGCGTAATTTTTCTGGATTATATTCATCGCGGCCAATACCACAGCCTAATGCTGTAATTAATGTACCAACTTCTTGTGATGATATCATTTTATCGAAACGGGCTTTTTCTACGTTTAGAATTTTACCTTTAAGTGGCAGTATTGCTTGGTTTTTACGATTACGTCCCTGCTTGGCTGAACCGCCAGCAGAGTCCCCTTCCACAATATATAATTCAGAAAGTGCAGGATCTTTCTCTTGGCAATCAGCTAACTTACCAGGTAAACCGGCTATATCTAGCGCACCTTTACGGCGAGTCATCTCACGTGCTTTACGAGCAGCTTCTCTAGCACGCGCTGCATCAACAATCTTCATAATAATTGTTTTGGCCACACTCGGGTTTTCCAACAAGTATTCACCTAGTTTTTCACCCATAGCCTGTTCAACAGCGGTTTTAACTTCTGATGAAACTAGCTTATCTTTAGTCTGTGATGAGAATTTAGGATCTGGCACTTTAACTGAAATAACCGCGGTTAAACCTTCTCGTGCATCATCACCCGTTGCACTGGTTTCGCCTTTTTTACTTTTATTTAATCCTTCTTTTACCATATAGGAATTTAAAGTACGAGTTAATGCAGTTCTAAAACCACTTAAGTGGGTTCCACCATCACGCTGTGGAATATTGTTGGTAAAACAGAAAATATTCTCTTGGAAGCCATCATTCCATTGCATTGCAACTTCAACAACAATGCCATCTTCTCTATCTAAATCAAAATAGAAAATATCTTCATTAACTGCTGTTTTATTGGTATTTAAATAATCTACGAAGGCTTGAATACCACCTTCATAACAAAAGTGCTCTTCTCTGCCTTCTTCTCTTTCATCAATTAGACGTATCGATACACCTGAGTTTAAAAATGATAATTCTCGGATACGCTTAACCAAAATATCGTAATGAAATAATGTATCTGAGAATGTTTCACTGCTTGGCCAAAAGCGTACTTCTGTTCCAGTGTGATCACTTTCACCAACAATAGCTAACGGTGCATCAGGTTCACCCATGTTGTAAAACTGCTCAAATAACTTTCCTTCCCTACGGATAGTCAATTTAAGTTTTTCACTTAATGCATTTACTACTGAAATACCTACACCATGAAGACCACCAGATACTTTGTATCCGGAATCTTCACCACCAAATTTACCCCCAGCATGAAGCACGGTCATAATAACCTCAGCTGCTGAAACACCTTCTTCAGGGTGAATTTCTGTTGGTATACCTCGGCCATCATCCTTCACAGATACAGAACCATCGAGATGAATAGTTACTACAATGTCACTACAATGACCTGCCAACGCTTCATCTATTGAGTTATCTAAGACTTCAAAAACCATATGATGTAAACCTGTGCCATCATCTGTGTCACCAATATACATTCCTGGTCTTTTTCGTACTGCATCAAGTCCTTTCAGAACTTTAATACTGGCCGAGTCATATTCATTTTCTACTGTCATAGTTTTAGCCTATTCACTCTTATTGCACTTTTCCTGATATATTATCAGAATCAGCTGGGGTCCGTTTTGCTGGTAATACTTCACCATGTTTCACGTGAAACATATTGTATTCTTCAACAGTTTTCTGTTGAATGAATGGATATATTACACTCTTTTCAATTGCTGTAATAATTACTTGGCAATTTAAACGCTCTATCGCTTTTGATAAGGAATGCCTAGATTTCTCATCTAATTCAGCACCTATATCATCAATCAATAAAATTGGTTTTACTTGCTTAACTCTTGCAATCAATTTTGCTTGGGCAAATGTTAACGCCAATAAAAACAACTTTTGTTGTCCTCTAGAAAGCTGTGTTTCTAATGCCTGTTTTGCTATCATAAACTTAACATCAAATTTATGAGCACCATATAAACTATAACCGTATTGTAATTCACGGTCTTTATTCTCAATATAAACTTGCGACAATTCCTTTTTTTGTGGCCATCCTTGAGTAAATTGTACCGAAATATTATCACTTACAGAGGGTAACAGTATGTCTAACCACCCTTTAAGCTCGACAAATAAAGATTCTGTATACTCTCTGCGCTCAGCTGAAACTACAATCGAATGCTGACATAATTGTTCCGTCCAATAAGATAAGGTTGGCGCGTCAACTTTATTTCTTATACATGCATTTCTTTGTTTCAGAACTCTAGAAAACTCACGCCAGTGGTCTGAAAAATCATGTTTCACGTGAAACATGCCTAAGTCAACAAAACGCCTTCTCTCTTTAGGTCCACCAAAAAAAAGCTTGAAGCTTTCCGGTGTTATTATCTGAATAGCAATATTTTTTGCTAAATCAGATAACCTATGGTGACGCTGGCCATCTATTTTAATAACTGTTGTGCCAGTATCTATTTCTCGACTAAGACCTAGTTGAAAGTTTTTATCATCTTTTATGCTGACAACAAACTTTCTTTCTTCGTAGCTTACCAAACTTTCTATTTTACTTGTTCGAAAGGATTTACCATGACCAAGAAAAAAAAGAGCCTCGAGTAAACTGCTTTTTCCACTACCATTGTCACCAATGAAAAAATTCAAACTGTCATTGAAAACTATTGCATTACCCTGAAGATTTCTGAAATTCTGAGTTATTAGCCGAGCAACTGCCATTTAGTTATAAAATCCTATTCTAAATAACAATGACAGTTAACTTATAGACGCATCGGCATTACAACATAAAGTGCTTCGCCCGTCTCTGCTCCTTCAATCACAACACTTGAATTAGCGTCGGCTAAAGTGAACTTAACTTCTTCATCTTTAATGGCGTTAAGCACGTCAAGTACATAACTAACATTAAAACCAATTTCTAATTCTTCGTAAGGAAAATCGATCTCTAATTCTTCTTCAGCTTGTTCCTGCTCAGGATTGTTCGCAGTAATTTTTAAAAGCGAATTTAAAAAATTTAATCTAACACCTTTAAATTTTTCGTTAGAAAGAATAGAAGCACGAGATAGTACTTGTCTAAGTTGCTCTTTATTAGTAACAAAAATTTTATCACCGTTACGTGGTAATACACGACGATAATCAGGAAAACGGCCATCCACAAGTTTACTGGTAAAAGAAAATTCACTATCTATAATTCTAATGTGATTAGAACCTAAGTAAACTTGGATTTCTTCGTCAACAGGAGTAAGTAAACGAATTATTTCTAAAATCCCCTTGCGTGGGACGATAACTTGTCGTGCGGGTAAAGATAAAGAGTCATTAGATATTTTACAAATAGCTAATCTATGACCATCAGTAGCAACTGATCTTATTTCGTTACCTTCACTTTCAATTGACATTCCATTTAAATAATAGCGGACATCTTGGTTAGCCATTGAAAAGTGTGTACTTTCAATCAAGCGAAGTAATTCAGATTTAAGCAACTTAAATTCTACATCACCCTTCCACTCTTCGATATTTGGGAAATCCTCGGCTGCTAATGTAGAAAGAGAATAACGGCTCCTACCAGAACTAAGTGTGACAGAATCATTTTCTGAACTAAATGTGATAATAGAGTTTTCAGGTAGACTTTTACATATATCCAACAACTTCCGTGCTGGAATTGTAATTTTCCCATCACTTCCCTGATTATCGATTTCAGCATAAGCAACCATTTCCAGCTCTAAATCAGTGGCTGTTAAAGTAAGTGAGCGCTCGCTTACATCAAAAAGAATATTACCTAAAATAGGTAACGTACTCTTACGCTCAACTGCGCCTGAAACTAACAGTAATGGCTTAAGTAATAATTCTCGATTAAGTGAAAATTTCATTTTATTTCCTGCTTATGCACTATTTATTGTTATTAGAGTCTTTCAACACTCTACTATTATTTATGATGAAAGTGTTCTGATAAGGTTTGAATAATCTTCCTTAATATCATGCAACTCTTCACGTAAAGATTTAACTTTACGACAGGCATGAAGAACAGTTGTGTGATCCCTACCACCAAAAGCATCCCCTATTTCAGGTAAACTATGATTAGTTAGCTCTTTAGATAATGCCATTGCAACTTGCCTAGGTCTAGCAACAGAACGGTTACGTCGCTTAGATAACAAATCTGCAACTTTAATTTTATAATATTCAGCAACGGTACGTTGAATGTTATCTATTGTCACTAATTTATCTTGCAAAGCAAGCAAATCGCGTAATGCTTCTCTAACAAAATCAATGGTAATAGCGCGGCCAGTAAAATTAGCATTGGCAATAACACGGTTAAGAGCCCCTTCTAATTCACGCACATTTGACCTTAATCGCTTAGCAATGAAAAAGGCAACTTCATCGGCCAAATTGATGTGGCTTTCTTGCGCTTTTCGCTTAAGAATAGCAACACGTGTTTCGAGTTCTGGCGGTTCAATAGCTATTGTTAATCCCCAACCAAAGCGAGATTTTAATCTATCTTCGACTGCTACCTCTTTAGGGTATCGATCACTGGTTAAAATAATTTGCTGATTACCTTCAAGCAAGGCATTAAAGGTGTGGAAAAACTCTTCTTGGGTTCTATCTTTGCCAGCAAAAAATTGAATATCATCGATAAGTAAAGCATCAACACTTCGATAGTATTGCTTAAACTTTTCCATTTCGTTATTTTGCAACGCTTTTACCATATCTTGAACAAAACGTTCTGAATGCATGTAAGCAATTTTGGCATTAGGATTATTTTGTAAAATACCATTACCTACCGCATGCAATAAATGAGTTTTACCTAGACCAGTGCCACCATAAATAAATAGCGGGTTATATGCTGCACCAGGATTATCAGCAACTTGTGACGCAGCAGCTCTAGCTAGTTGGTTCGATTTACCTTCAACGAAGTTATCAAAAGTGTACTTAACACGAACATTTGCTTTTTTTGGAAGGTTTGATTCAGAATCTGAAGCAATTGATGGTTTTACCATGTTGTTTGTTGCAGAAACAGAATTACTAGGCTTGCTCGTAGTGCTTTGCCCAATAGGTTTACTGCCAACGTCAAACTTCAATAAATAAGAATCATCGTCATCATTTAAAGTGATTAATTCATTGATTCTATTTACGTATTTGTCACGTACCCAATCCAACACAAATCGGTTAGGTGCATACAAGGTTACGATATTATCGTTCACAACACACTGTAATGGACGGATCCACATACTAAACTGCTGGGCAGGCAGCTCTTCTTGCAGGGCTGAGAGGCATCGTTGCCAGAGAGAATGTTCCAACCAAAACTCCAAAAGAAATACGATCAAATCTGCTTGCAGCTAGTACCAACTATTCGAAAAACAGAATGTAAACAAAGTTACTTGTAAATAGATGAAGAACTAAAAACAATTACGGGCGAGCTTCTAAAAAAAAGATAGCGCAAGCGAAAATTTTTATTATGTATTGCCATTATCTCTATACTTATCCACAAGTGCAATATTGACTTTTAACTAATATTGAAAAAACCAAACACATTTACATTAACTTATTGTAAAACATGAGATTTAGAAAACAATTAGAATAAATAAATGCTAAAAAAAAATTAATAGTTTATTTAGCTATTAATAAAAAAAGAACGAAAACGATGAAATTATAAACAACCCTTGTAAAGTAAAAAGAAAACTGTGGATATTAATAACGGATCCCCCAGATCCGTAAAGCGATCTTTTAGATCAAAATAGGATCATAAATAAAATTAGCTTAGATAAATTATTGACAATAGCTTTAGTAAGCTTTAGAATTCGCCCTCATTTTTTAGACCTGTGTGCTCATAACGGCTGTTTTGCCAGGGCAACAACAACCGACGGATTAGCGTAATGAAAAGAACATTTCAACCTAGCGTATTAAAGCGTAAGCGTAACCACGGATTCCGTGCTCGTATGGCAACTAAGAATGGCCGTGCAGTTATTGCTCGTCGCCGTGCTAAAGGCCGTGCAAGCCTTAGCGCTTAATCTTAACTCTTTCCTTTAAGAATTAAGATGGTAACCAAAAAGGTTACTTATGAATTTGCACGGGAGTCACGTTTATTGACTCCCGGACAATTTCAAGCGGTATTTTCTAAACCTATCCGCTTTGGCTCTCGCCACTTCACTATATTAATTATACCTTCTAAATTATCTCCAGATTCAGATAAAAGTAATCGTTTAGGCTTAGCAATAGCAAAAAAACGAGTAAAACTTGCCGTCCAAAGAAATCGAATAAAAAGAATTGTTAGAGAAAGCTTTCGCTTAAATCAACATAAACTGCCAGCTATCGATATGGTGGTCATGGTCAAGTCAGGCATTGACCAACTTGATAATCACGAAATAAATCAACAATTAGAAAAAATATGGCGAAAAATAATTCAGCGCCACAAAAGTTAATTATAACTTGCGTTAAAGGCTATCAACGCTTTATAAGCCCTGTTTTGGGCTCTAATTGCCGATTTCATCCTACTTGTTCATGTTATACTATTGAAGCCGTAGAACGCTTTGGCGTGATAAAAGGAAGCTATTTAGCAAGCAAACGAATATTAAGGTGTCATCCGCTCAACGAAGGGGGGGATGATCCTGTACCTCCTTTGAAAAAAGACCAAAAAAACTTGTGATATCGCAAAAAAGGTAGATTTTAGTCTACATATTTTAAAAGATAGTTGGTTAACGAACAAACGTATATTAAAATGCCCAGCACTTTATATACATGAAACATGCAGTAGAACTTTTTTACTGCCAACATAAAAGAGAATTAAATCTTATGGAATCTCAACGCAGTCTGCTATTTATTGCACTCATGGTTGTAACTTACTTGCTTTTTAGTCAGTGGCAATTACAAAATGCACCGGCAGTTGAACAAGCACCTGTCAGCCAAACAACTAGCACTGAACAAGTTGCTGATGCGGACTTTGTTCCTGAGTCTACGGATGTTTCTACATCGGTGATAAGTACTTCAACGGCAAGTACAAAAATCATTAGCGTCAAAACAGATACCTTAAGTATTAAAATTAATACCCAAGGTGGCGATATTGTTGAAGCCAAATTATTAAAATATGACACCGAGCAAGGTAATGGAATTCCATTTACTGTTTTACAAAATGGTAATCAGAAATATGTTGCGCAATCAGGTTTAACTGGTGCTAATGGTGTAGATAGAGTAGTTAAAGGTCGACCAATTTATAGTAGCGCACAAAGCAATTATGAATTAACAGGTGATACTTTAACTGTTGATTTAGCATTTCAAGATGAAAAAGGCTTAACAGTAACTAAGCGTTATTCTTTTAGTGCAGGAAGTTATACCGTAGCTGTTGATTATATTATCGACAATAACACCAACAACAGTGTTTCAGTACAAATGTATGGCCAGTTAAAACAGTCTACATTACAAGACTCTTCTAGTGGCATGTTACCAACCTATCGCGGTGCAGCATTCTCGACTAATGAAGAACGTTATGAGAAATACGACTTTGATGACATTAGCGAAGCTAACTTAAATAAAACCACACCGGGTGGTTGGGTTGCTATGCTTGAGCACTACTTTGTATCAGCTTGGGTACCAAATGCAAAAGATAATAACCAGATTTACACAAGCTACAGTAATAACCAAGAAGCTGTAATTGGCTTTAAAGCACCAACAGTAGCAATTGATGCAGGTCAACAAGGCACAACTTCAGCTACTTTTTATGTTGGTCCGAAAGACCAAGAAGTACTTGAGAAAATAGCTCCTAATCTAGATTTAACCATAGATTACGGCTTCTTATGGATGATCAGCCAGCCGCTATTTTGGTTACTATTAACCATTCAAAGCTTCGTAACTAACTGGGGTGTGGCAATTATTATTATCACCTTAATCGTTAAAGGTGGTATGTATCCATTAACCAAAGCTCAATACACTTCAATGGCTAAAATGCGTGAGTTAGCACCAAAAATGGCACAATTAAAAGAGCGTTTTGGTGATGACAGACAAAAAATGTCACAAGCAACCATGGAAATGTATCGCAAAGAAAAAGTAAACCCAGCTGGTGGTTGCTTGCCTTTACTACTACAAATGCCAATTTTCTTAGCTTTATACTGGGTGTTCCTAGAAAGTGTTGAGTTACGTCACGCACCATTTATTTTCTGGATTCAAGATTTATCAGCCATGGATCCTTTCTATGTGCTACCAGTATTAATGGGTATTAGTATGTACGTGATGCAGAAAATGCAGCCGATGACGATACAAGATCCAATGCAGCAAAAAATAATGCAGTACATGCCTGTAGTGTTTTCAATCTTTATGGCATGGTTCCCATCAGGCTTAGTACTTTACTGGTTTGTCAGTAACTTAATTTCAATTGTTCAAATGAAGATAATCTTCAACGGCATTGAAAAACAAAAGCAAGCAAAAGCTAGCTAAATACTTTGCAACGTGATTGCGTTGCAAAATAATATTAACGAAAAGCGGTTTCTTGGAAAAGAAGTCGCTTTTTTGTTAGTTGAAGATAAATAACGTAAAATAACCATTAATATTTCAAACTATTCATTATTAAAGAAGCTGATGACATCACTAACTAAACAAACCACAATCGCCGCACAAGCAACAGCCCCTGGTCGTGGTGGTGTTGGTATTGTTCGCGTTTCAGGTCCTGAAGCTAAAAAAGTAGCACAAGCCATTTTAGGAAAAGTGCCTGAAATAAGAAAAGCTGAATATTTACCTTTTTCAGATCTTAATGGCCAAGTATTAGATCAAGGAATTGCACTATTCTTTCAAGCGCCTAATTCATTTACCGGTGAAGATGTTATCGAATTTCAAGGGCATGGCGGCCCTGTCATTTTAGACATGCTATTAAAAGCAATACTTGCCATTCCTGATGTCATCATGGCGAAACCTGGAGAGTTTAGCGAACAGGCTTTTTTGAACGATAAACTCGATTTAACTCAAGCCGAAGCAATAGCCGACTTAATTAATTCTAGTTCAGAGCAAGCTGCCCGCTCTGCCCTTCACTCCCTTCAAGGTGACTTTTCAACCCTAGTACACGAAATGGTAGAAAGCATTATTCACCTACGCATGTATGTCGAAGCTGCTATTGATTTTCCAGAAGAAGAAATAGACTTTCTTGCCGATAAAAAAGTCGTTTCTGATCTTAAAAGCATCATTACCCAAGTCGAAAATGTCCGTAAGCAAGCACAGCAAGGCAGCATAATTCGAGAAGGTATGCGTGTCGTTATAGCCGGTAGACCCAATGCAGGAAAATCAAGCTTATTGAATGCATTAAGTGGTAAAGAAAGCGCAATTGTTACCGATATTGCTGGTACCACACGTGACGTATTAGCAGAGCAAATTCATATTGATGGTATGCCGCTTCATATTATAGATACCGCCGGTTTACGTGACAGTGACGATAGAGTAGAGCAAATAGGCATTGAACGCGCTTGGCAAGAAATAAAGCAAGCCGACAGAGTTTTACTCATGGTTGATGCCAGCGAAAACCATAGTGTTTTAGAAGATGAGCAAGATATTAAAGAATATTACCCTGAGTTTTTTGACAAACTCCCGAGCAATATAGGCTTAACATTGGTTAGAAATAAGGCCGACTTAAACCCTGCCATAGATCAATCACACATAGGTTTACACGAGTTTATTGACAACAATAAAAGCAAACACACGGTTGTTACTCTATCAGCCAAAACAGGAAGTGGTGTTAATAGCTTAAAAGAGCATCTAAAAGCTATTATGGGTTATCAAGGTAGTACTGAAGGTGGATTTATGGCTAGAAGACGTCATTTAACTGCTTTAGATAATACACATCAGCACCTGATCACAGGCCTAGAGCAGCTTGAATCCTATGTTGCAGGTGAAATACTGGCGGAAGAGTTACGTATCTGCCAACAAGAATTAGATCAAATCACTGGCGAATTTACTAGCGACGATTTATTGAGCAAAATTTTTAGCTCTTTTTGCATAGGTAAGTAAGAATTATTAAGTTTAAAATAAGCAGTTGATATTTAAAACAAATAAATATAAATTATTTAAAAAACAAAGATGTTAACTACCTATGCCAAAGCTATTTTTGACCGTTATATTAATAATTTTACCTACTTTTATCTTTGCTAATGAAGCAAGTGAATGTGGAAATAATGAGCAAGCAATAACATTAGCTAAGCTGATAAAAAATGATAATGTACAAAAGCGAACACACATTCGTTGTAATAGGTTATTAACAAAAGCAGCAGAAGCGAAAGCTAAAAAAATGGCTGAATTTGGTCTTGTTGCACATAACTTAGGCGGCAGTCCAAATTCACGTTTAAGAGAAGCGGGATATAAACTTCCCGAGCATTACGGCGATAAATTTAATAGCAATCAAGTAGAGGCTATTGCAGGTGGCTATTCAACTGCAAGTGACGTTTGGAAAGCTTTCAAACGCTCAAAGGGGCATAGAACTCATTTGCTTGGTGAACATGAATTTTACCAAGAGCAAGATGAAATAGGTATTGCTTTTATAAAGAAGTGGGAGTCTCCTCATGTTGAATACTGGGTTGTATATCTAGCAAAAGGCTATCAAAAAAATCAATCCTACCCTGGTAGTTTAGATAACATTCCTAATAAGAGCATGCATATATTAAAGGAGTCAAAGAGTTCTAATCAATGACATAAACTAATCGTTTATTAAAGGTCTGCAGTAATATACCTTTAATGCTACGATAGAATACATCCTGTTGGTTTTTACTTATGCTATTTGAATTAGTATTCCTTTTCAGTGCCGGTTTTTTTGGTGGCGTGCTTAACTCAATTGCGGGTGGCGGCAGCTTTATCACCTTTCCGGCGCTACTCGTTGTAGGAATAACGCCTATCTCCGCAAATGCCACCAATACTTTCGCATCATGTGCTGGCTACTTAAGTGGCACGTATGCATTTCGTGATAACCTGAATAAACATAAAAAAGAATTACCGCAACTCGTCGTCATTAGCTTAATAGGTGGTCTGCTAGGAGCATGGTTACTACTCAAAACCCCCGAATCAACTTTTCGAACAGCTATTCCTTGGCTACTTTTATTTGCAACAGTACTATTTATTTTTGGTGGAAAACTAAATACGCTTTTAAAACAACTTACCTCAAACCATCAACACGCATCATCTTTAGGTTATCTACTGCTACTGTTAATGCTATTAGCAGTTTGCATTTATGGCGGTTTTTTTAATGCAGGGCTTGGCATAATTACCCTGAGCTATCTTGCACTAGCCGGACACAAAAATATTAATACCATGAACGGCATGAAGCTGCTCATTTCATCTATTGTGTCAATAATAGCAATTGTTCTATTTGTTTATAATGACGTGATCGCTTGGTACCAAGGGTTTATTTTACTAAGCGGTACGCTAATAGGTGGTTACCTTTCCGCTCATGTTTCTAAAAAAATACCTCAACAATACATACAAGCTTTTGTGATTTTTGCCAGTTGTGCCATCACTCTGTACTTTTTCATAGAAGTATATTCAACTTAAGAAAAAGGAGTTGTGCATATGCAAACTTGGTTCATAAAAAATCTTGGTGATGCAATGTTAGCTAGCGATAAATTAACACAAATAGAGCAGCTCATATTATCAAAGGGGCAAAACTCAAACAGCACTAAAGAAATGGCTGTGTTTATAAGGCATGAGTCAGAAGGGTGCTTACATTGCCAAGTAAAAGTTTATTTTTCGCCAAAGGCCTCAATGGTAGCCAAAGTATTCAATGCAATACCATGTGCCAAACCCTCTCCTATTGAGCTCAGCTTATTAGTGGGTAATGAAAAATCGTGGCTTATATTTTTCCCTGAATATAATCGTTAGCAGTTTTTCGATAGCATAAATTCAATAACTTAAATTCATTAACAATAATATCAAGCCACACAAACTCGTATAGGAGTATGTTTTAGGTATACAATGTGCTCATTTTTAACCTTGAGATAAATACTAATGAGTTCATTTCAAATCATTGTTGGTAGCATGTTAGGAGCAACTGAATATGTTGCTGAAGCTTGCGAAGAACAACTTATCGACTTTAAACATGATGTAAACTTACACTTAAAACCTAACTTTTCGTCCATTATTAGTGATACTTTTTCTAAAGATCTGTCCTTAGAAAAAGAGAAAAAAGCTACTTGGCTAATTTGCACCTCTACCCATGGCGCAGGTGAATTTCCTGACAACATTCAAACCTTTGTTAACGATCTTAAAAATTGTGAACAAGATCTATCCTCAATTAATTTTATGATCATAGCACTAGGAGATTCTAGTTATGATACTTTTTGTAAAGCAGGACATGAGATAAATAGTCTTTTATTAACAAAAGGTTGTAATGAATTAATAGCAATAAACACTATAGATATGAGCCAAGATATCGATCCAGAAGATCTTGCTCAAGCCTGGCTTACTGAAAACCAAGATCTTTTATAAGCTAATTACACATAAGTTATCAACAAAAGAGAGGTTAATAACAACTCCCTGTGGATATTTCAGTGTGTAAACTATTAATTTCTTATTATTATTCAGTTACTGTATTTTTAAATTAATTTATCTGTGTATAACTAAGGCTTTTGATCAAGGCTTATAAGTGCCTTGATCAAACTTTGATCACAACATTATCATCGAAATAAATTACTAATATATATAAAGAAAAAACACTTATACACAGAAAACAGCTTCCTTAATAAGTAATAACAACAAGATCTTTATAAAGATCTTTTTATATATTAGAGAGATCGAGACCTGATCTTTTTACTCATTTGATCGTTTCCCTATTGATAAAAAAACGGTAAAATACGTCTCCTAATTTTTCTTAAAGCAAATTGCTTTAATTTTTTTGTTGTTTAAATTTCTAAGGTTAAAATTTTATGTGGTATCAAGAGTCTTATGATGTAATCGTTGTTGGTGGTGGCCATGCAGGCACCGAGGCAGCGCTTGCTTCAGCACGAATGGGCTGTAAAACTCTATTATTGACTCACAACATAGATACCTTAGGACAAATGTCATGTAATCCAGCTATTGGTGGCATTGGTAAAGGACACTTAGTAAAAGAAATTGATGCCTTAGGTGGTTTAATGGCAACAGCCATTGATCATAGTGCAATTCAATTTAGAACACTCAATGCCAGTAAAGGCCCTGCAGTAAGGGCTACTAGAGCACAAGCCGATAGAGCGCTCTATCGATCTTTTGTTAGAAACTTTCTTGAAAATCAAGAAAATCTCACTATTTTCCAACAACCTTGCGACGACTTGATCCTCGAAAATGATCGCGTGGTTGGGGTTTCTACTCAAATGGGGTTGAAATTTAAAGGCACTACCGTAGTACTTACCGTGGGAACTTTCCTTGCAGGGCAAATACACATTGGCTTGAATAATTATCAAGGTGGTCGAGCAGGTGATCCTGCTAGTCTAAATTTAGCCGCTAAAATGCGCGACATGCCATTTAGAATTGATCGATTAAAAACCGGTACACCCCCTCGTTTAGATGCAAGATCACTTGATTTTTCAGTGATGGAAGAGCAGCCCGGTGATACCCCCTGCCCTGTATTTTCATTTATGGGATCGGTAAAGGATCATCCAGAACAAATATCTTGTTATATCACCCATACTAACGAGCAAACTCATCAACATATTCGCGATGGTTTAGATAGATCACCAATGTATACAGGTGTTATCGAAGGTATTGGCCCACGTTACTGCCCTTCTATTGAAGATAAAATTACTCGTTTTGCTGATAAAACTTCTCATCAAATCTTTGTAGAGCCAGAAGGTTTAACAACCCATGAAGTTTATCCAAACGGTATTTCTACAAGCTTGCCTTTTGATGTACAAATGAATTTAGTACGTTCAATCAAAGGCTTTGAAAATGCTTTTATCACTCGACCTGGCTATGCCATTGAATATGACTATTTTGATCCTCGTGACTTAAAACAATCTCTTGAAAGCAAATTCGTTGAAAACCTTTATTTTGCTGGCCAAATTAATGGCACAACCGGTTATGAAGAAGCTGGAGCACAAGGTTTAATTGCTGCAACCAATGCTGCAAACCGTGTTAAAGGTCGTGATGAATTTACTCTAGGACGCGATCAAGCCTACATGGGCGTATTGATTGACGATTTAGCTACGTTAGGAACGAAAGAGCCTTATCGCATGTTCACTTCTCGTGCGGAATACCGTTTGTTGTTACGTGAAGATAATGCTGATATTCGTTTAACCGAAAAAGGCCGTGAAGTAGGTTTAGTTGATGATCTTCGCTGGCAACGTTTCAATGAAAAAATGGAAAACATTGAGTTAGAGCGTCAACGGCTAAAAGAAACTTGGGTGCAAAAAGATCATAGCCGTGTTGAACAAGTGAATAAATTGCTTAAAACACCAATGAGTAAAGAAGCCAGTTTAGAAGATCTTATTCGTCGTCCTGAAGTACGTTATGAAGATTTAATGAAAATAGAAGGTTTAGGGCCTGCTATTGCTGATATACAAGCGGCTGAACAAATTGAAATTCAAACTAAGTATGCTGGTTATATTGATAGACAGCTTGACGAAATAGCGAAGAAAAAGCGCAATGAAGACACTTTGATCCCTGCTGGTTTTGATTATCAAAAAATTTCAGGTTTATCAAATGAAGTTGTTGCTAAGCTAAAAGATGCTCGTCCTGAAACTATTGGTAAAGCATCAAGAATTTCTGGTATTACTCCGGCTGCAATTTCGTTATTATTAGTGTACTTAAAAAAACATGGTTTGTTACGCAAAAGTGCGTAATGAATTCAAGCAATAAGATAATAAAATGACACTTACCGCACAATTACAGGCTTTACTTGCTAAAACATCGCTACAAGTATCAGAGCAACAAGTGCAATTACTAATTCAATATGTTGAATTACTTAATAAATGGAATAAAGCATATAACTTAACTTCAGTACGCGATCCTCAAGAAATGTTAGTAAAACATATTATGGATAGCTTAATGGTCGGTGAAGTATTACAGGGAAACACTTTCATCGATGTAGGCACAGGCCCTGGCTTACCGGGAATTCCTCTAGCTATTTTGTTTCCAGAGCGAAATTTTGTATTATTAGACAGCTTAGGAAAACGCATCACGTTTTTAAGGCAAGTTGTTTTCCAATTAAAACTAGCTAATGTTGAACCAGTAAAATCAAGAGTAGAAGAATACGCTATCGATAAGCCTTTTGATGGTGTTTTAAGCAGAGCCTTTTCATCCTTAAATGACATGGTAACTTGGTGTTCTGACTTGGTGACGAAAGAGCATGGTCAATTTTTTGCGTTAAAAGGACAATATCCTACGGATGAATTAATGCAACTTCCTGATAATATTAAGTTAGTATCAAGCCATGAAATAAAAGTTCCCGAATTAGTGGGTGAACGTCATGTACTGGTATTAAAGAAAGTTGAATAAAAATATAATTGCTCAGGTATTTTACATATCCGTTTGTACTGAGCGGCTGAGAAACGAAGCGTATGTCGAAGTATAAATGAAATGCTTTTTTCGACAAGCTCAGGATGAACGGAAAACAAATAATATAAAAAAATATAGAGGCGCTTGTGGGAAAAATAATTGCTGTTGCAAATCAAAAAGGTGGTGTTGGTAAAACCACTACTGCGGTAAATTTGGCTGCTTCACTGGCTGCTACCAAGCGAAAAATACTTTTAATCGACCTTGATCCTCAAGGTAATGCCACTATGGCGAGCGGCATTGATAAATATGAAGTGCCTTCAACTTGTTATGAACTGTTAATTGATGAGCACCCTGTTGAAGATGTAGTACAAACAGAAACTTCAGGATTATATGATTTATTAGCGGCTAATACTGATGTAACTGCTGCTGAAATTAAATTAATGGAAGTATTTGCTCGCGAGCAACGCCTTAAAACAGCATTAGCGCCCGTTAAAGATTATTACGATTTTATCATTATTGACTGCCCTCCTTCGCTTAATATGCTGACAGTTAATGCCATGACTGCTGCGGATTCTGTACTTGTTCCTATGCAATGCGAATACTATGCACTTGAGGGATTAACAGCATTAATGGACACTATTTCAAAATTAACTTCTGTTGTTAATGGCGATCTTCATATTGAAGGTATTTTGCGTACTATGTATGATCCGCGTAATCGCTTAGCCAACGATGTGTCAGAGCAGTTGAAGCGTCATTTTGGCGATAAAGTTTACCGTAGTGTTATTCCTCGTAATGTTCGTTTAGCTGAAGCACCAAGTTTTGGTGCACCAGCCATGTATTATGATAAATCTTCTACCGGTGCTAAAGCTTATTTAGCGTTGGCAGGTGAAGTATTACGCAAAAACCCTACTAAAAAACAAGCACCTAGTGCCGATAAAGCAAATCAAAGCACCACCACTGCCGAATAAATCAAGGAAAATTATGAGCCCAGCAAAAAAGAGAGGTTTAGGCAGAGGTCTTGATGCCTTACTTACCCCGCAAGTTAAAGCACCTAATAAAGATGAAAGCACAGAAAATGCTGAAGTAAAACTTAAAGATGGAGATTTAAGTAAGCTTGCTATCAACCAGTTATCGCCTGGTAAATATCAGCCACGTAAAGATATGTCCGATGCAGCTCTTGAAGAACTTTCATTGTCAATTCAGTCACAAGGTATTATTCAGCCAATTGTTGTGCGCTTAATTAGTAAAGATGCTGATGATGAAAAATATGAGATTATTGCCGGTGAGCGTCGTTGGCGAGCTGCACAATTAGCACAATTAACAGAGGTTCCTTGTTTAATTAAAGAAGTGCCAGATGAGTCTGCGGTTGCTATTGCCTTGATTGAAAACATTCAGCGTGAAGATCTAAATGCTATGGAAGAAGCCATAGCGCTTGAACGTTTATTAAGTGAGTTTGATTTAACCCATCAAGAAGTTGCCTTAGCCGTTGGTAAATCACGTACCACAGTAACTAACTTATTACGTTTAAATAATTTGAATGATGAAGTGAAAACTTTCTTAGAAAATGGTGATATTGAAATGGGCCATGCTCGCGCTTTGTTATCACTCGCTGACGGTTTACAAGCAAGTGCTGCAAGAACCGTTGCCGCGAAAGAGTTAACCGTTAGAGAAACTGAAGCACTCATTAAAAAAATTCAAAATCCTAGTGAAGAAAAACCAGCGAAAGAAAAAGACGAAACCAGTACTTCCATAGAGCAAGACTTAACCGATAAGCTAGGGCTTAAAGTCGCTGTTAGCCATAATAAAAAAGGCAAAGGTAAGTTAGTGATTTCTTATGCTAACTTAGCTGAATTAAAAGATTTTATTGCTAAAATTAATTAACTATTCAAACATTTTTTAAATAAATGAAAAAAGCGTTTATTCTTTTATTCACCTTAACATTTGTTGCTTGCACAAGTGTTAAGGTTAGCAATAAACATACAAATGTCATAATTAAAAAAGCAAAGCCTTTTTGTGATATTAATAAGGTTGATCCAAACTGCAAAATAGAAGATAGCACCAAGTAAATGTGACTTTTTTCTGTTGTTTGATTTTCTTTTACTCATCCGACTAGTTCTCACAAAATAGCAGGGATCTCCTTCCTAATATAAATCTAGTCAATTTTCATCTAGTCCTTTAGTTGTATTTATCTAAAAAATATTAGTTATTCGCACAAATAAAGGGCGTTCACTGCCCTATTTTCTTGCAAAAAAAGCCAGAGTGAGTATACTTGCGCTGACTTTTTAGCATTAAAGTTTTTACTTTAAAAAACTTGTTAATATACGACTGTATTCGTATGTAAAAGTGATTTTTTTACGAATGATTTATAACCGGTTTTTTTAGTCAGAAATAATGAATAATAAATTAACAAAAACAGGGCGAAAATTAGCCTTTACTCAAATATTATTCACTGTACTGGTAGTGCTATTAGCAACGTTAATTACATATTTTGTTTGGGGTGTAGCCCATGCTAAATCAGTAGCAACTGGTGGTGTGGTAGCAATAATCCCCAATATAGTTTTTGCTCTTAAAGCGTTTAAATATGCAGGAGCACAGTCATCTAAAAAAGTGGTTGAATCTTTTTTTAGTGGCGTAAAGTTAAAAATGGCTCTCACGGCTTTGTTATTTGCACTCGCTTTTAAATTTTTAGTGCTACTGCCAATTCCATTTTTTGCAATGTTTTGCTTGGTAATGGTTTTACCTTTACTAGCCCCTTTTTTTATAAAGCTTTAACGTTTAGTTGAAGCAAAAAGATTTTTATTTTTAAACTTTAACCTTTGGGAAATTAACTATGTCTGCAAGTGCTGAATTAACCAGCCAAGAGTATATCAGGCACCATTTATCCAATCTGACCGTCGGCGAAGGCTTTTGGACAGTACATGTGGATAGTTTGGGCTGGGCTGTATTTTTAGGTTTAATCTTTTTATTTGTTTTTCGCTCAGTTGCTAAAAAAGCAACCACTGGCGTTCCTGGCAAATTGCAATGTGCCGTTGAAATGATTGTAGGTTTTGTTGATGACAGTGTTAAAGGCACTTTCCACGGTAAAAACCCACTTATTGCACCATTAGCCTTAACTATTTTTGTATGGGTATTATTAATGAATGCAATGGACTGGGTACCGGTAGATTTACTGCCTCACTTAATTCATTGGGTAACAGGTATTGAACTATCACATATCTACATGAAGCCAGTACCTACTGCAGATCCAAACATTACCTTTGCTTTGGCACTTGGTGTATTTGTACTAGTTATTTACTACTCAATCAAAGTGAAAGGTATGAGTGGTTTTATGAAAGAGCTAACGACTCAGCCTTTCGGTCACTGGTCACTTTATCCTGTTAACTTTATTTTAGAAACAGTCACCATGTTGGCACGTCCGTTATCACTTGCTTTACGTTTGTTTGGTAACTTATATGCTGGTGAGTTAATTTTCTTACTAATTGCAACAATTGGTTTATTCCAATTACCAGTGCATTTCTTATGGGCTGCTTTCCACTTGTTGGTTATCCCATTACAGGCGTTTATTTTCATGATGCTAACTATTGTATACCTTAGTTTAGCGCACGAGGATCACTAATCTTCAGTGCTTTAATTAGCATTGAAGATAGGGCAGGAAGCCCAAAAAAATAATTTTTTTAACTTTAAACTTTACTTTAAATAATCGGAGAAAAATATGATTGCTATCGCAGTTGCTCTACTAATCGGTTTAGGTGCTTTAGGTACAGCTATCGGTTTTGGTTTATTAGGTGGTAAATTCTTAGAATCTGCTGCTCGTCAACCTGAATTAGCGCCTCAACTACAAGTTAAAATGTTCATCGTTGCGGGTCTTATCGATGCGATTGCTATGATCGGTGTTGCTATCGGTTTATACCTATTGTTCGTTGTTGGTCTTAACTAAGAAACCACTTTTTTTTAACGAACATTGTTAGGAGGTACGTACAATGGATATTAATGCCACACTGATTGGCCAATTAGTCGCTTTTGTCGTATTTGTAATATTCTGTATGAAGTATGTATGGCCACCAATTATTGGTGCCATCGAAGAACGTCAAGCAACTATTGCTGATGGTCTTGCTGCTTCAGACCGTGCTGCTAAAGATCTTGAGCTTGCTCAAGAAAAAGCTACAGCCCAACTTAAAGAAGCTAAACTTGAAGCTGCCTCTATTGTAGAAGCTGCTAAAAAGCATGAAGCTAAAATTGTTGAAGAAGCTGCTGGTAAGGCGCAAGCTGAGAAAGAAAGAATCTTAGCGACAGGTCATGCAGAAATAGAAACTGAACGTAACCGTGCTAAAGAAGAATTACGCCAACAAGTGGCTGTTCTTGCTGTTGCCGGTGCCGAGAAAATTCTTGAGCGTTCAATCGATGCCGCTGCACATAGCGACATTTTAGATAAACTCGTAGCTGAACTTTAAGAGGAACTGAGCTATGTCTGAATTGACAACTGTTGCTCGTCCTTACGCTAAAGCAGCGTTCGATTTTGCCTTAGAAGCTAAAGCTGTAGATAGCTGGTTAGCCCAGTTAACCTTTGCGGCTGAAGTTGCTAAAGACGACACCATTATCGGTTATTTAACCGGCGGTGCATCAGTAGAGCAAGCACAAACATTATTTATTAATGTTTGTGGTGAGCAAATTGATGAAAAAGGCCAAAACTTTATAAAAGTTTTGGCTGAAAACGAACGTTTGTTGGTGCTACCACAAGTACTTGAACAATATGCAGCGTTAAAAGCTGAATATGAACAAGAAGTTACTGTGGATGTTACCTCTGCTGTTAAATTAAAAGTAGCACAGACAAAAACATTAAGCGCCGCGCTTGAAAAGCGCTTGGCACGTAAAGTTAAGCTTAATTGTATTGTTGATAAAAGCATTGTTTCTGGTTTGATTATTCAAGCTGGTGACATGGTAATTGATGGCTCTGTACAAGGTAAATTGAGTCGTTTAGCAACAACATTACAATCTTAGATAAGGGAACAGAGCATGCAACTGAATTCCACTGAAATCGCTGAACTGATCAAAAATCGTATTGAACAGTTTGACGTTGTCAGCGAAGCTCGTAACGAAGGTACTATCGTTTCTGTAACAGACGGTATCATTCGTATCCATGGCCTTGCCGATGTAATGCAAGGTGAAATGATCGAACTTCCTGGTAGTCGTTATGCTATCGCGTTAAACCTTGACCGTGACTCGGTCGGTGCGGTAGTTATGGGTCCTTACGCTGATTTAGCGGAAGGGCAAAAAGTTAAAGGTACTGGCCGTATTTTGGAAGTACCTGTAGGTCGTGGTCTTTTAGGCCGTGTAGTTAACACGCTTGGTGAACCAATTGATGGCAAAGGCCCAATTGAAAATGATGGCTTCTCTCCAGTAGAAGTTGTTGCACCGGGTGTTATCGACCGTAAATCAGTTGACCAACCAGTACAAACTGGTATTAAGTCAATTGACTCTATGATTCCAATTGGTCGTGGCCAACGTGAATTAATCATTGGTGACCGTCAAATCGGTAAATCAGCGATTGCACTTGACGCCATCATTAACCAAAAGAACACAGGTATCAAAAGTATTTATGTAGCAATTGGCCAAAAAGCGTCAACTGTTGCTAACGTTGTACGTAGCTTAGAAGAGCACGGCGCGTTATCAAATACTATTGTTGTTGTTGCATCAGCTTCTGAAGCGGCGGCACTACAATACCTAGCACCATACTCTGGTTGTTCAATGGGTGAATACTTCCGTGACCGCGGTGAAGACGCGTTAATCGTATATGATGATTTGTCTAAGCAAGCTGTTGCTTACCGTCAAATTTCATTATTACTTCGTCGTCCGCCAGGTCGTGAAGCATACCCAGGTGACGTTTTCTATCTTCACAGTCGTTTATTAGAGCGTGCTGCTCGTGTAAATGAAGAGTATGTTGAAAAATTCACTAACGGTGAAGTGAAAGGTCAAACCGGTTCTTTAACTGCTTTACCTATCATTGAAACGCAAGCGGGTGACGTATCTGCATTCGTACCAACTAACGTAATCTCAATTACCGATGGTCAAATCTTCCTAGAGTCTGATTTATTCAACTCAGGTATTCGTCCTGCGGTAAATGCTGGTTTATCAGTATCTCGTGTTGGTGGTGCAGCGCAAACTAAAATCATCAAGAAACTTGGTGGTGGTATCCGTTTAGCATTAGCTCAATACCGTGAATTAGCGGCATTCGCTCAATTTGCTTCTGACTTAGATGACGCTACTCGTGCTCAATTAGAGCATGGTCAACGTGTTACTGAATTAATGAAGCAAAAGCAATACAGCCCGTTATCTGTTGCTGAAACTGCAGTATCTTTATTTGCTGCGGAAAAAGGTTTCTTAAATGACGTTGCTATCAACAAAATCGGTGATTTTGAAGAAGCGTTACAAACCTACATGAACAGTAACCAAGCTGAGCTTATGGCTACTATTAACGAATCAGGTAACTACGATAAAGACATCGAAGCTGGTCTTGCAAAAGCACTTGAAACTTTCAAGTCTACGCAAACGTGGTAAGACGTTTTTAATTAAGTAACCTTTTCGGAGAAAGAGTCATGGCCGTTGGTAAAGAAATAAAAACCAAGATTGCGAGTGTACAAAACACTCAAAAGATCACAAACGCTATGGAAATGGTTGCCGCCTCTAAAATGCGCAAAGCGCAAGATGGAATGGCTGCTTCTCGTCCATATGCGACAAATATACGAAATGTGATCGGTCATATCGCGCTTGGTAACTTGGAGTATCGCCATGCATACATGGAAGAGCGTCCAGTTAAGCGTGTTGGCTATATTGTTGTATCAACAGACCGTGGTTTGTGTGGTGGCTTAAATATTAACTTATTTAAGAAAGTGCTTGCAGATGCTGCCCAGTGGCAGCAACAAGATGCAGAAGTTGAATTTTCGGTAGTGGGCTCAAAAGCTACTTCGTTCTTCAACAACATGGGCGCTAAAGTCGTTGCACAAATATCTGGCTTAGGTGATAACCCTTCTGTTACTGATTTAATTGGTAGCGTTCAGGTTATGCTTAAAGCTTATGATGACGGTGAAATTGATAAGTTGTTCATTGTATATAACAAATTTGTTAATACTATGACACAGCAACCAACAGTTGATCAGTTGTTACCTTTACCTAAATCTGATGATGATGAAATTAAACATCGTTGGGATTACATATACGAACCAGATGCTAACGCATTGTTAGATCAATTATTGGTACGTTATATTGAATCGCAGGTATACCAAGGGGTGGTTGAAAACCTAGCTTGTGAGCAAGCAGCCCGTATGATTGCAATGAAAGCCGCAACAGATAATGCTGGCGAATTAATTGACGATTTACAATTGGTATTCAACAAAGCGCGTCAAGCGGCAATCACTCAAGAATTGGGTGAAATTGTTGCAGGTGCGGCGGCGGTTGGTTAAGCAAGGCTTAACAGGTAAAGAGAATTTCGTAATTTAACGTAAAGCTAACAGCTAAAGTGGCGGTTAGCTTAAATTAAGAGGAATAAACATGAGTACAGGTAAAGTCGTCCAAATCATTGGCGCAGTTGTGGACGTTGAGTTTCCACAAGATGCCGTACCTCAGGTATATGACGCATTAAACATAACCGAAGGTGACCTTGACGGTTTAGTACTAGAAGTGCAACAACAGCTTGGTGGCGGTGTTGTACGTACTATCGCAATGGGTACCTCAGACGGTTTGCGTCGTGGACTGAATGTAGTAAATACAGGGAATGCTATCCAAGTTCCTGTTGGTGTTGAGACCCTAGGTCGCATCATGAACGTACTTGGTGACCCTATTGATGAAGCTGGCCCAATTGGCGAAAAAGACCGTTGGTCAATTCACCGTGAAGCACCAGCTTACGCAGAACAAGCCATGTCTAACGAATTGTTAGAAACTGGTATCAAAGTAATCGATTTAGTTTGTCCATTCGCTAAGGGTGGTAAAGTTGGTCTATTCGGTGGTGCTGGTGTTGGTAAAACCGTTAACATGATGGAACTTATCCGTAACATCGCTATCGAGCACAGTGGTTACTCAGTATTCGCAGGTGTTGGTGAGCGTACTCGTGAGGGTAACGATTTCTATCACGAAATGAACGACTCTAACGTACTTGATAAAGTATCGTTAGTTTACGGTCAGATGAACGAGCCACCGGGTAACCGTTTACGTGTTGCTATGACTGGTTTGACTATGGCAGAAAAATTCCGTGACGAAGGTCGTGACGTATTATTCTTCGTAGATAACATCTACCGTTATACACTTGCAGGTACCGAAGTATCAGCACTTCTAGGTCGTATGCCATCAGCGGTTGGTTACCAACCAACACTAGCTGAAGAAATGGGTGTACTTCAAGAGCGTATTACTTCAACAAACAAAGGTTCAATCACTTCAATCCAAGCGGTATATGTACCTGCGGATGACTTGACCGATCCAAGTCCTGCAACAACCTTTGCTCACTTAGATGCAACTGTTGTACTTTCACGTTCTATTGCTGAGCTAGGTATTTACCCAGCGATTGACCCATTAGATTCAACTTCTCGTCAGTTAGACCCATTAGTGGTTGGTACTGAGCATTATGAAGTAGCTCGTGGCGTTCAATCAGTATTACAACGTTATAAAGAACTTAAAGATATCATCGCCATCTTAGGTATGGACGAGTTATCTGAAGAAGATAAGCAAACTGTATCTCGCGCACGTAAGATCCAACGTTACTTATCTCAGCCGTTCTTCGTAGCTGAAGTATTTACAGGTTCTCCAGGTAAATATGTTTCATTAAAAGACACCATTGCTGGCTTTAAAGGCATTTTAGCAGGTGAATATGATGACATGCCTGAGCAAGCGTTCTACATGGTTGGTTCTATTGAAGAAGCCGTAGAGAAAGCTAACAAGATGTAATCATCTAGTAAGTATCTGTGCCTAGTTTTGCAGATACTTACAGCAAAAGAGGTCGAGTCAAATGGCATTATTAACTGTAAATCTGGATGTAGTAAGTGCACAAGAAAGTTTATTTTCTGGTAGCATTAAATCATTACAGATCACAGGTAGTGAAGGTGAGTTAGGTATTATGCCTGGCCACGCACCTTTACTGACCTCACTAAAACCTGGTATGGCGCTTATTACTAAAAAAGATGGTAGCGAAGAAGTTATTTATCTTTCTGGTGGTATGCTAGAAGTTCAGCCAAATCATGTAACCGTACTTGCTGATGTAGCAACACGTGCTGATGATTTGAATGAGCAAGCAGCTGAAGAAGCAAAACGTCGCGCAGAAGAAAACATGAACGCCCATGGCGGTGATGTTGACTATGCAGAAGTTGCTGCTGAATTAGCCCGTGCAATTGCACAATTACGAGTTATTCAAGCAACTAAGAAGAAAGGCTAATTAGCTCACCACAACTAAGGTTTAGTGGATAAATTTAAAAGCCCTGTTACTTTACAGTAACAGGGCTTTTTTTATAACGGTTGATGAGTTTTACAGCATGAGATTTATCGATAAAAATTAGCTAACAAACCTGTCCGCAAGCCCAGCCGCTAGACCAACACCACTGAAAATTGAACCCGCCCAAGTGCCCAGTTACATCGACAACCTCACCGATAAAATACAAGCCCTTAATTTTGTTTGCTTCAAGGGTTTTGGAAGATAATTCGTTGGTATTTATCCCCCCCAAAGTAACTTCAGCGGTTCTATAACCTTCAGTGCCATTGGGCTTTATTTGCCATGCATGAAGGTAGTTAACAAGTTTATTCATGTCACTATGATTTAATTGGTTTATAGCTGAGTCTGTAATCACACCATCGGCAATTAATACTTCTACAAAACGTTTGGGTAGAAGAGTTGATAATAAGTTTTTTAAAGATTTCTTGGCTTGGCTTTGCCGCCACTCATTAAAAACGTCATTAAGGTTGTAATCAGGAAGTAGGTTAATAGTTATAGCCTGTCCTGCCTGCCAATAGGAAGAAATTTGTAAAATAGCTGGGCCAGATAAACCACGGTGTGTAAAAAGAATGTTTTCTCGAAAGTTAGTACCGTCTTCACTAGAAACTAAACAATCTATACTGATACCTGACAGGCCGTCAAAGCGCTGTTTATCATGATCATGCAAAGTAAAAGGTACAAGTGCTGCAGTGGTCGGTAACACGTTAATATCAAACTGTTGAGCAATTTTATAACCTATGGGGCTAGCACCTAGTTTTGGCATGGTTAAGCCGCCTGAAGCCACGACTAGAGAGTGGCATTGGTAGGTTTTCAGGTTAGTTTTAACTAAATAGCCTTGTTCATTTTTATCAACGGCAATAACTTCTGTGCGCAGGTCTATATTAACGCCAGCCCACTCACACTCTGTTAATAGCATATCAACAATGTCTTGGGCTGCATTATCACAAAAGAGCTGTCCTAATGTCTTATGGTGATAATCAACACCATGGCGGTCAACAAACTCGATAAAATCGTCGGCCGAAAAGCGATTTAATGCCGATTTTACAAAGTGAGGGTTTTGACAAATATAATTACTTGGTTGGGCATATTGATTGGTGAAATTACACCGTCCACCACCGCTAATTAATATCTTACGACAAGGCTTTTTGCCCATATCAATAACAGTGACTTGCTTTCCACGATAACCAGCGCTGGCAGCACACATTAATCCTGCGGCGCCAGCTCCTATTATTAATACATCGGTCGTAACTGTCGTCATTTAAGCTTGAGTATCTGTCATTATGCTACTTGAACCGCTTTTGGCCATAGCAGCAAGGTCTTTGTCAACAAAGAATAATGCATGGCCATCATGGCCAACTAAGTTGATTTTATCTAAAATGCTTTTAAACAAGGTTTCTTCTTCGTGCTGTTCAGCTACATACCATTGTAAAAAGTTAAAGGTTGAGTAATCTTGGTTGGTAAATGCTTGGTGTGCTAGAGCATTGATACGCTCGGTAATCTCACACTCATGCTTATAAGTTTGTTCAAAAACATCCGCTAAAGAATCAAACTCGTGTGGTGGCGCATCAATGCTGCCAAGAATAGGTAGAGCGCCAGTTTCACTTACGTAAGTAAACAAGCGAGTCATATGATCCATCTCTTCGCTGGCATGTTGACGCATAAATTCGGCTGCACCTTCAAAACCTTGCTCTTCACACCAGGCACTCATTTGTAAATACAGGTTTGAAGAATAGAATTCTAAATTAATTTGTTGGTTAAGTTGTTCGACCATTTTGGGTTTTAACATGGAAAAGCCTTTTTGTGAGAGTTAAGTTTTAACAGCGATAGGATCTTGCCTATTCTTAAGGTAATAATCAACTTAGATTTGCTAAGCCAGCCTACTGCTATAGTATTTTGTGTAATGTGTTTATTTATCTAAACCAGCCATACAAACATATTTGGTATTAATATAATCTTCTATTCCATATTTAGAACCCTCTCTACCAAGACCTGATTCTTTGTAACCACCAAAGGGAGCAACCTCTGTAGAGATAACACCGGCATTGACACCAACTAAACCCGTCTCCAAAGCTTCACTTACTCGCCAAATTCGGCCAATATCGCGAGAATAAAAGTAGGCTGCTAAGCCGTAGTCAGTATTATTGGCTAAAAATTTTACTTCTTCTTCGGTGTTAAATTCGAAAATAGGGGCTATAGGGCCAAAAATTTCTTCATGAGCGAGCTTCATTTGTTGTGTAGCATTAGTAATAACAGTGGGTTGATAGAATAATTTGCCCTGCTGATGGTGAGCTCCACCTAAAACAATATTACCGCCATGCGAGATAGCATCTGCTACATAATTTTCTACTTTTTCTAAAGCTTTTTGGCTGATTAATGGCCCTTGCTCTACACCGTCATCAGTACCTGCGCCTACTTTTAGTTGAGCAACTTTGGCGGTAAATTTCTCCACAAATTCGTTATAAACACCCGATTGAACATAAATACGGTTAGCACAAATGCACGTTTGACCAGCATTTCGAAACTTAGAGAGCATGGCTCCTTCAACGGCACTGTCTATATCAGCATCATCAAAAACAATAAAAGGAGCATTGCCACCAAGCTCAAGGGACACTTTTTTCATGGTGTCTGCACAGGCTTTCATTAAATGCTTACCGACAGGTGTTGAGCCAGTAAAGCTTAGTTTTCTAACCTTTGCTGATGATGTTAACTCTTGAGCTATTTCTTCGGCAGGGCCTACTAAAATATTAACGACGCCAGCTGGAATCCCTGCTTCTATCGCAAGTTGCCCCATGGCTAATGCGGTTAATGGTGTCTCGGCTGCGGGTTTGATGATTATCGTGCAGCCCGCTGCCAATGCAGGGCCAACTTTACGGGTGATCATCGCAGCAGGAAAATTCCAAGGCGTAATCGCCGCACAAACACCGACAGGCTCTTTTAACACCATGATTCGCCTATCGGTGGCATAGGAGGGAATAATATCGCCGTAAATACGTTTGGCTTCTTCTGAAAACCATTCTAAAAAAGAGGCGGCATAAGCTATTTCACCACGGGATTCAGCCAAAGGTTTACCTTGTTCAAGGGTCATTATCAGAGCTAAATCATCTTGGTTTTCTAATAATAAATCATGCCATATTCTTAAAAGCTGTGATCTTTCTTTGGCTGTTTTTGCTCGCCAAGGTTTTTGCGCTTGTTCTGCGGATTCAATCGCGAGTTGAGCTTCAAAAGCGCCAACACTGGCAACTTTGGCAATGACTTCTTGGTTAGCAGGGTTAATAACCTCTAATGTTCTATTGTTTTGCTCTTTAAGCCACTTTCCATTTATTAAGCTATCGGTACGTAATAGGTTATTATTTTTAAGTGATAGCATGCAAAGCTCCTAATTAGGCAGGTATTATTGAACAGAAAAATGACAGAATAGAGAATAAATCATAATGAAAATACTAATGTTTAGGAATGCCTTGGTTGACATAAATATCAAAGCGATTCTTTTTCATTTTTATGCTAGTGCTTGGCGTTTTATTATTTAGTGGTGGTGCGTAGCTAGGGCGTTTAACAACAATACGGTACTTAGCTAAAGCTTGTGCTGGCGCTAATAAGGTATCGGCATCTAAATCTTCACCGACGAGAGATTGGAAAACGCGCATTTCTTTTTTCACCGCAGCTGATTTTTCTCTATGTGGATACATAGGATCTAGGTAAACCACATCAACATCTTGAGCTAGGTTCATATTTTCGATTGAAGATGTATGAATAAGCTGCATATGCTGGGCAATATCACCTACTTCACTATTTAGTTTTGCTCGTGCTAAGCCATCTTCAAGCAATGCGGCAACGACTGGCACTCGCTCTATTAGGGTTACCTTGCATCCTAGGCTGGCGAGCACAAAGGCGTCTCGCCCAAGCCCAGCAGTTGCATCAAGTACATGGGGTGTAAAGCCATGTTTTAAACCGATAGCTTTAGCAATGTCTTGACCGCGTCCACCACCAAATTTTCTACGGTGTGCACTGGCTCCTTCAACAAAATCTACTTTAATACCGCCTAGCTTTGGTTCATCTAATTTTATTAGCTCAAGCGCTTGTTGGTTAAATTGCAGTAAGAACTTAAGTTTTGGGTGTTTACTGGCAGAAGCTGCATCACCTATATAATTGAATTGCCATTTTTGTGCGACTTTTTTAGCTGACTCGCTATCAATGGTATCAACATAAGCAACGGCGATATGGTTATAGTCAGTCATTATGTTTGTTGCTCTAATTGGACAACATTATCACCACCGGCAAAAGCAATTAAGCGACTTAATTGCATTAGGCTGTAGCCTGTTTGTGCTTGTAGCTCGTTAAAATGCTCTTGAATAGCGGTTAGGCTTTTTTTGCTATGTAAACCACCATCAATAATTTTTTGAGCGCGTAAATAACCTTCTACATCTGAGCTGAGAATAAAGGTGTCCTTGCCTAAAAATCGCAAGGCATTGGGACCTGTATTACCACCAAGACGTTGCCCATGCTTTTTTAAATAAGCCCATAAACCAATAATATCTGTAGTTGGCCAATCAGCAATGAATTGTGCAAATGTCGATTTATTATCAGTTTGATAGTCAAAAATCATTTGAGCATTGGCTTTTATCGTTTTAACTTTATTGTAGTTGCGAATGATTTTAGGATCTGCTGCTTTTCGCTCCAGCATTTCTTCGGGCATCATCAATATTTTTTCAATATTAAAATTGAAAAATGTTTCTTCAAAATCAGGCCATTTGTTTTCTACCACTCGAGTCGCCACCCATAAGGAATTAAAATACGAACACAGATAATGTATTGATTTGTATGTAAAATAAGAGAATAGCATGAATTCAAGGTGTCCATAAAGTAAGTCGTTTTTTATGGACTAAATATGTAAAAATTGTACATATATGTCCATATTATCCTAATTGTACAATCGCACAGGGTAACATTCAATTTTGCCAATAATAATATTTGCTTTGAACACCAAGTTATTAAAAATTAATTATCTGTTGTTTCTCAGTAATATTGGCCACAACTTCATACTTTCTATCTTGGTTTTGAGTCTGGGACGGCTGCTCCTCAGGTTTTGAGATATTTCCGATAAACACTAAGTTTCAGTATTTTCTGAAATAGATAAAGCATCTTCTATTTCAACACCCAAATATTCAATTGTACTTTGCAGTTTTGAATGCCCAAGCAATAACTGTATGGCTCTTAAATTTTTTGTCTTTGCATAGATTAAGGATGCTTTTGTTCGTCTAAGGGAGTGCGTTCCATATTGGGTGACATCTAAGCCTAAGATGGAAACCCAACTTTTGACGATATTAGCATAATAGTGATAACAAATATGTTGCCCTCGTTTTCTTGGGCTGGGGAATAAAAAATCAGAGGAAGATAGCTCTTTTAAATATACCCACTGGCTCAAGCATTGCTGAGTCTTTGGCGTTATTTCAAATTGAACTTCTTTGTGAGTTTTTTGTTGCTCAATCATCGCACGCGACTGAATTAGTGAAGCTGATGAGATATCACGAACTTTTAAGTTTATTAAATCACAAGATCTAAGTTTATTATCAATCGCTAAATTAAATAAAGCTAATTGCTCTAGTTTATTCTCAATTTCTAACCGTATTCTAATACGCCAAATTTCTTCAAGTTTAAATGCTTTTTTCTGGCCGACACGTTTGCCTTTATTCCAAGCTGTCATGATAAATTCTCGTAAAGATGTGGAATTAATAGCTAAGACGAAAGAGGGGATATTTGTAAATACAGAATACTAATTATTAAACTTCAGATGTAAAAAATTATCTAACTCTATGGCGGTTTGGGGCACTTAACGAGTTACAAGTTTTGACAATTTTTGGACCGTTTGGTGCGCTAAGAAGAAGTAATGTTTTGAAATTGTGATTGTTTGTCGAGGTCAACTGTACACCCGTTAGTTGTCCTAAACAGGTCGACAGCTAACTTGATAATTCTCGGCTTAGCGGACGTTCCTAAAATCGGTATTGAGACTCATTTCATTATCAAAAAATCAATGAGAGGTTATATATCAATGTCGCCTGAAAGCTGCCATTGACCTTCCAGCATTTGATGTTAACTTTGTGAGCCTATTGCGGACACCAATTCGGTCTTTCTAGTTAAGAATAATAATTACCTAAGCTTCAATGGGGGACGAATAATACAATCCTTATCCGTGATACCAGCTCAAAACCACATGAGTTGCCCATAATTGAGCCTAATACCCATGCCGTTGTACTAAGCAGCAATATTTCAGCGCCCAAGGTAAAAAATATTAAAGATGCAATAAGCGAATAGAGCACGTAGTAAATATATTTACTTCTTTTAATCGAACGAATTTCATCATAACTGAGCAATAACCCACTCAATGCCGCCCCCAAAAATACAAAAAAGAAACCACAAGTTATGTAAAATAAGAAAGGCGTTAGCGCTTCATGAAGAGCGTGAATAAGCGTGTTATGTTCGCCGAACCCAAAACCAAATTGTGGGCAGACAAACAATGTAGCACCACCTGCAAAGGATTCTATAAAGAATAATTTTATAAAAACAAGCCATTGCGAAGGGTAGAGATCATGCTCGACCATTTGCATGATTTTGGGTTCAACGCTAGCCGATGGTGCTACCTGTTTAGCATCAACAAAATTACAAAATTCTTTTAGTAACTGATTTTCAGTTTCAGGTTGATTGGAATTCATCATTTTATCTCCTTATCTGACATCAATCCACGTAACAGCCTTGTCGCACGACTTATTACTTGCCTTATATTGGATGGGGAAGTATCCATACGTGCTGCAATATCGGAAAAAGAGAGGTCGTCATTAAATCTAAGTTCCAGTGCTTGGCGCTGTTTTTCATTAAGGGTTGATAACTCTGAGAAAGCTTCTGCAATAGATAGACTGTTAACTTTCGCGTCAGGCGCATTAGCTGCTTTTTCATGATCTAACTGGAAATACTTGTTCTGCGTTGTCTGTTTTCTAACGTGGTCAATTAAAGTGTTTTTTGCAATGGTAAAAAGCCATGCAATAAAAGGGATACTGACTTTGTATTTTAATCGATAAGTATGCAGCTTACTGAAAACCTCCTGAAAAACGTCTTCAGCTTCATCCTGTGATTTTAGTCGTGCGATAAGGTAACTCATAACTCTACCCTTATGCCGTTGATAAAGCATTCGAAAAGCCTCCATGTCACCTTGGATGTATGCTTGCATCAGTTCCTCATCTGTCATTCAGTTAACCTCTTATTACTAATACGGTTTAACAAGGTTTTTTGTGACATAAAAATTCAATATTGATTGGTTAAGATTAAATATCCAAGATACCTGGACATTTCCCATAAGAAAAAAAGATTATAGCATTTGTCACAAAATAGTTCGCTGCCACGTTGTTATACTCAAACGCAGCAAAAATTTGCTTTGTTTAAATTAATCTATTTCAATTAACCGAACAAATAACGATCAGGAATACAAATCATGAAAAAATTATCTTTATTCATTCTAGCCTCATCTTTCATCTTTGGTGGCTCTCAGCAGCTATATGCAGCTCAGCAAGAGCATAACCACCAACACAGCGCAAATAGCGAGGAAAAAGCAATTGATGGGCTTAGCCTAAACCATGGAAAACGATGGGAAATGGATAAACATACGAGAATAATGTCAGTAAAAATGAATGATACGTTTTTTAATTCTGACCATTCAACTCTAGCTAGCTTAAACTTTTTAGGTATCAAGCTAGAAAAACAACTTAACGAGCTGATTGCTGGGTGTACAATGGACGGCGAAGCGCATAACCAGCTGCATTTATTTTTGACTGACTATATTCCAACCGTGCAGGATCTTGCCAAAGCAAAAAATTTGGATATGGCAAGAAGATCTGCAATTAAGCTAAAAGGCTATCTTGAAGGCTATAAAAAACATTTCAAATAAACTGGAACGGTGGCTACTTTAGGTTTAATTGAGTCAGAGAGTATTTTATTAATGTTATCGGCAGTTAGTTAGTAGTGCACTACTAACTAACTGCCTGTGAGAAAGAGTGTTCTAATGTCTGCTTATCGTACATTTGATAAATAAACTTCACAGTTAAATTGACGTCAATTGCTAACGTTTTGGGACAGTAAGGGACCCTAATTAGGAAAAACTGAATCTACAGGCTAAAGCGGTCATAAGTAGGGTTTCCATATATGGTCACTCGATACGAAAGTGTGCATTAATAAAACTCTATTTTAATAATTAATTTGTTCTTGATAGCATAAATAATTAGATGCAACGAGGGCTGTTGTATGATCATACAGCGGACATTTACTTCATCCTTCTATGGCTGCATGGAGTATAATCCAGGTTCAATCTTTAATTGTCGAAAAATCTACGCTCACTTCAAATCCATCCTTTTGTCCAGGCGCTGGGGAGTTAAACGTCATAGTAGCACCTACGCCTGACACTATTGCATCGGCAATTGCTAATCCAAGTCCCATGCCTTGAACAGAAATATTTGACCGAACAAAACGTCGCCGTAATTGCAAGAGTGTCTCGGTTGGTATAACACTCGCGGCATTGACAATATTCAATATACCTTTGGAAGAAAAGCTGATCTCAACCGGTTGAGCGTAAACTCCATGTTTGATGGCATTATCTAATAAGTTTCGAATCAAAATAGCAAAAGCGTCTGGGTCTATGGCAGACATATATTCTCGGTTATTTGGCAGTGTAAGCGTAATTATTTTTGCAGGGTGTGACCGTTGTGAATCATCGACAATTAGTTGCAATAGGCTAATAAGGTTGTGTGGTTCAGCAGACAAAAGCCCTCCACCTTCAGCTTTAGCGAGTTGCATAAGTTTTTCTGATAAGCTCGATAAACCTCGTAAAGTAGTTTCAATTTTGCCCATGTCATCTTGAATAGAACCCGCAGAAACCTTTTGCTGTAAACGCTGTATTTGAGCTAAAGCTGTTGCAATAGGTGTTCGTAATTCATGGGCACTGTTCGCCGTGAATGACCTTTCTGATTCAAGTGCGCGTTGCAAGCGATCCAATAAACTATTAACCGATTCGGCGATAGGAATAATTTCAGTTGGCAGGCCCTCCACTTTGACTGTGGTAAGGTCACCACCGCCGCGGGATTCAATTTCATTTCTGTAAGCCAAAATATGACGCAAACTATACCGAACAAATACCCAGCTACCAATAAAACAAAGCGGGATAAGTAATATTAATGGCCACAATAGCGAGATAGCCATTTCAGTGATTGCTGCTCGCCTTTGCGTAAGAGGCTCTGCAATCTCTATGTGCAATGTATTTTGTACTGCTGATATGCCATAAAATCGATGTGTCGTTGACGAATTAAACCCTATAAGCAGCGTTTGATTAAAGATGGCAGGATCAGCATTATGAGACTGTAATAAAATCTGGCCTAGGTTATTACGAACAAGATAAACAAGGTGCTCATCATGCGCTTTAAATGACATTATTTGTTGCGCTTGTCCTGGATCTTCTCTGTTAATTATTTCAACAACGGCAAGTGGCATAATACGTTGAGCCGTTTCTGCCAGTGAGCTATCGAATAGTTCATTAAGTTTGTTTTTCGACACATACACAGCACCTGACAGTGCAAATATCCACAGTAAAGTCACAGCAAGAGTTAAGCCAATGCCTAGCGTTTTTTGAAGGCTTTGTGGTTTCTTTGTTTGTGTTAAAGTCATGTGCTGCCCGGTCCTGATAATCCCATGCGATAGCCCATACCGCGGACTGTTTCTAACTGATCTTTACCCAGTTTTTTACGCAAACGACTGATATAAACTTCAATGGTATTACTTTCTATTTCTGAGCCAAAAGCATACAAGTGATCCTCTAATTGTGATTTCGAGAGCAAGGTGCCTGGTCTTTGGATAAACGCTTCAAGCAATGCCCATTCCCGAGCAGTTAAATTGACCACAACACCATCGCGAGAAATGATATGTTTAGTCAGATCAATCTCCAATGTTCCTATGTAAACTTTTGGATTTGGATTGCCGGCATAACGTCTGGAAACGGCGGCTATGCGAGCGGATAGTTCAGATAGATCAAAGGGCTTTACAAGGTAGTCATCCGCGCCAGCATTTAATCCATTTATACGGTCAGAAATTTGATCTCTTGCCGTTAATATAATCACAGGTGTTGCTTCGCCTGCTTTACGAATTTTCTTTAATAAATCGATGCCACTGCCATCGGGCAGCATTAAATCAAGAAGCAGCAAATCATAATGGGTTGTACTGAGGCTGGCTTCGGCATTGGAAATACATTTTACCCAATCAACTGCATGACCTTCATCAGCAATTTGATCCTGTATCACTTCACCTAACCCTTCGGTATCTTCTACCAATAATATACGCATTTTTTACCTCAAGACCTTATCAGTACGTTGATAATAACCCAGGTTCCTGACAATAAGCTGAAAATATAATTTAATATCAATCACCTTATGCATTACCCCTCATAAATTAAACCTCATTTCTCGTTTTAAGCTTATTGTCAGGATCGAAGAGTACAGTGAGTATTCAATAAATACTCGTTCCATTTGAAGATGCATGATTCAGCGGGAATATCAATGAGGTTAAGATGAAACAACATAAACTAAGTATAACTCTCACGCTAATAACTGTTTGCATTTTCATTATCTGGGGGTGGAGCTTTACGATGAATACCGCAGCAATGTCTTCGTTACCGTGGGAAATTTATGATAATAGCCTGTATCTTAGTGGTTTTATGGCCATTGCTTTAATGTCTGTGACCATGATGTTGGCTACGCGCCCTGCTTGGTTAGAAACACCATTCAATGGTCTTGATAAAATATATCGCCTTCATAAATGGATGGGGATTTTAGCGGTAGTATTTGCAGCCCTGCATTGGCTGATAGAAATGGGCGATGACGTAATTAAGTCTCTCTTTGGACGAAGCGGGCGTGCTCCTGAACTAGATTTTTCAGGGTTTATTGAGATGATGAGAGACGCTGCTGAAGACGTTGGCGAGTGGGCTGTATATCTTGTTTTTGCCATGCTTGTGCTAACGCTTTGGAAACGCTTCCCTTACAACCTATGGCGCTATGTGCACCGTGTAATGCCGATACTTTATTTATTACTAGTTTTTCACTCTGTATTGTTAGCTCCACTGGTCTGGTGGCAGCAACCCGTAGGTTTGTTAATGGTGTTGTTGCTAACAGGGGGAAGCGTAGCCAGCATCGTCTCACTAAGGGGAACAATAGGACAGTCACGAAAAGCGCAGGGAGCCATCCATGCCATTTCAACGACGTCAGCGGGTATTATTGAAGTTGAGTGTCAGCTAGAGAATAAGTGGCAAGGGCATAGTGCAGGACAGTTTGCTTTCGTTACGTTTAATCAAACTGAAGGTGCTCATCCTTTTACCATAGCGAGTTCGGATCGCGGAGACGGCCAAGTTACTTTTCAGATTAAGGCGCTAGGCGATTATACCAAACGTTTAGATCATAAACTGAAAATTGGTCAATCAGTCACAGTAGAAGGTCCTTATGGTCGATTTAATTTCAAACCTAAAAACGCCACTACTGAACAAATATGGATCGCTGGCGGTATTGGTGTAACACCCTTTTTAGCAAGGCTTGAAGAGCTGAAAAATAAGTCAGAACAATCACCATTAGCTCAACTGCATTACTCCAGTAGTGATAGCGCAACAGATCCTTTTGTTAAGCGTTTACAAGAGGCTTGTATCGACTTACCCCTTATTCAACTGCACATACATGACAGCAGTGAAGGTAAAAAACTGACAACAGACCAACTGCTAACTCACTATTCAAAAAAAGCAATGATGGAGGTATGGTTTTGTGGGCCTACAGGCTGGGCCAGAATATTAGAAAATGAATTACGAGAAAAATTACAGGGTTCATTACTTTTTCATAGGGAAGCATTTGAACTGAGATAAAGCGAAAACTAAAACCTAACTTAAAACGATAACGGTATTGCTTTCAGCTTAATGTCAGGAACGCCGTTTATAATAATCGTAAATCAACAGGAGACTCACCATGAAAAATGCAATAAATAAAACAGAAGCAAAAATCACGAAAAATAAACTCGCTATGCTTTTAATAAGCTCTTTCTTTATCAGTGGTGCAGCATTGGCCGATGATGATGATTGCACTGATCCGGTATCAGAGTGGCAACCTCGAGAGCAACTGAGACAGATAATGGAAGATCAGGGTTGGAAGGTTAATCGTATCAAAGTGGATGATGGTTGTTACGAAGTTAAAGGGGTCGATCGAAAGGGAAACCGAATCAAAGCGACATTTTCACCCGCGTCATTGAAAATTAGAGAGCTTAAAATTAAGTTTGATATGTCAGGTGATGCCAGCGATTACTTAGATTTAGGTACACCGATGACGTCAATGCAATCAGAAAGTAATCCTTCACAAAATAAACAAAAAAACAAACCTAAAGTCACCATCGATTGAGTAAAAAGGAGAAAAGACAATGAAATATTTAACCATGACACTGTGCTTTTTTTGCTTCTTTGTAATGAGCAACCAGACTTCAGCACGCAAAATAACCCTTACCACCGAGCTACAAAACTACAGTGGTGACGGCGCTTATCTGGCTATTTATTTAACCAATGCAAAAGGTCAATATCAGGAAACACTGTGGATTGCGGGACAGAAGTCAAAATATTATAAACATTTGACTGGTTGGGCGCGTGGAAGTCGAATGCGCACCAGTGAATACGATGGGCTGACTGGCGCTAGCGTTACCCGCGGCAAGACATTAACGGTAACACTTGATCTGGCTGATAGTTATATTGACTCAGGTTTTCAGCTCAAAATAGATACCTCTGTTGAAGACCAACGTGACAATCGCAATGATGTTGTTGTGCCATTAACCACCGCAGGTGCCGGTAAACCTTCCGCTGGACGAGGCTACATAAAAGCCTTCACTTACGTACTATAAACGGGTTACTTAGGAGTTAGTATGTTACGTAAATTTCACTCTTGGTCTGGATTAATGGCAACGTTGTTGGTTGTGATGCTCTCTGTCACCGGAGCGGTTCTATCAATCAATCCCGTTATGGAATTTGCACAAGCCAAGGTAGCAGGCACGTCTTCAATTAGCGTAGCCGAGTTAGCGGGCAAGCTAGCTTCTAGCCACCCAGGTGCGGAGCAAATACAGCGTAGCCCCTCAGGCAGTATTATCGTCTATTACACCAAAGATGGACAAACTGGGGCTGATTTAATCAACCCAATAACCGGTGAAACTATCGGGGCTTATTCAAACTCACCCGTTATGGTTTGGGTGAAAAATTTGCATCGGTCTTACTTACTTGACACACCCGGACGTGTTGGCGCAGGCATTGCAACTTTTCTTATGCTGATATTAACCATTTCAGGTGCCATCATGCTGGCAAAACGCCTTGGTGGTTGGCGTCAAATTTTACGACCTATTCAAGGCACTTTTAGACAGCGTTTACACTGTCAGGTAGGTCGAGTAGCCGTTATTGCGTTGATGCTATCGGCCACAACCGGGCTGTATATGTCTGCAGTAACCTTTGAATTACTTCCTGATTATCAATCATCAGAACCCGCTTTTCCAGAAAACGTAAAAGGTGACTTTCCTGCATCAATAGATACGCTTACCGCCTTAAAATCGATCCCTTTGAGCGAACTTAGAGAAATAGTTTATCCCTATAAGGATGATCACAATGATGTTTATTCAATCACTACGCATCAAGGCAGCGGGTTTATCGACCAATCAACAGGACAATTACTGTCATTTCAAGCGTTCAACAACAAGCAAAAGTTGCATGAATTTATCTATATGCTTCATACGGGCGAAGGACTTTGGTGGCTAGGACTACTATTAGGTTTAGGTGCACTCACAGTGCCACTAATGTCGTGGACAGGCATTCAAATTTGGTGGCGTCGTAAACGCTCTACCGCGACAATCAATAACAATGCAGCCCCTAAGAGTGCTGATACCTTAATATTGGTTGGCAGCGAAGGAAATAGTACTTGGGGCTTTGCCAAAACCTTTCATGATGCACTTAACTTAGCTGGCCATCAGGTTCACACAATATCAATGAACAGCTTTGCGAATAATTCTGAGAGTCACTATCCGAATACGAAGCGGCTATTTATCCTGACTGCGACCTATGGTGATGGCGATACACCTGCTTCGGCCAGTCATTTCCTCACTCAGTTAGATAAAATGACCAAAATACCAGAGTTTCCCGTTGCAGTACTGGGCTTTGGCGATCGACAATTTCCTGATTTTTGTCAGTACGCAAAAGATGTCGAAGCGGCACTGACTGCCAAAGGTTGGTCACAATTACTGCCACTCGATACCATCAACAGGCAGTCGCCACAGGAGTTCTCCCGTTGGGGCAACACTGTGGGTAGGGTTATCAATACCAAGTTGTCGCTAGTTCACACTCCGAGTCATCCTCGCTGTACGACACTATCGCTCATCGAGCGAGTCGATTACGGCGTTGAAGTGCAAGCCCCAACTGCGGTATTACGTTTCAAACAACCTGATGTTAACGATAAAGGCCTACCCCATTTTGAGGCAGGTGACTTAGTAGGTGTTTTAGCGCCAGGCACTAAGGTGGCTCGATTTTACTCCCTCGCATCGGCATCGAAGGATGGCATGTTGGAGATCTGCATACGTCATCATTCCGGCGGGCTGTGTTCGAGTTTTCTCCATTCGTTATCGGTAGGCGACAGTATCGAGGCTTTTATTAGGCCCAATCCGAGTTTCCGACCCGCTTCAGGTAAAGCACCGATAGTGCTGATTGGCGCAGGTACGGGGATTGGACCCTTGGTCGGTTTTATCCGCAATAATAAATCACATCACCCCATACATCTCTATTGGGGAGGACGTAATCCACAGTCAGACTTCCTCTACGAACCTGAGCTCAAAACTTATCTTAAGGATAAGCGGCTGACAGAACTGAACGCCGTATTCTCCCGTACCAACGAGTGCTCTTATGTGCAAGAAAAAATCGGTGTTGATAGCTTAGAGTTACGCGAATTAATAGAGAAGGGAGCACAGATTTTGGTCTGTGGAGGACGAGACATGGCAAACAGCGTTATGGTGGCATTGAACGAAGTAATCGCACCTCTGGGCATGGACGTACTAACGCTCAAAGCCCAAGGACGCTATCGTGAAGATGTTTATTAGTTTGTTGACTGATTGAAGAGGGTTATATTTTTGTACTTTCTAAATTTATCCTTTGTAAGGCTTAAGTATTTATAGGGTGCACTGACATGGTGTTAGAAATATTTGGACGAGTATGGAAATGGGTCATTATTGGTGTAGGTCTAGGAGCTGCTCTACATGGCTTTGTACCAGAGGGTTGGATACAAGAAAACTTGGGTAATGATCAATGGTGGTCAGTTCCTTCTGCCGTGTTACTTGGAATACCTTTATATTCAAATGCTACAGGGGTAATTCCTGTGATGGAAAGTTTAATTAAACAAGGGCTCCCTATTGGTACAACACTCGCCTTTTGTATGAGTACTGTAGCTGCGAGTTTCCCTGAATTTATTTTGTTAAAGCAAGTGATGCAATGGCGATTATTGGCGGTGCTCTTTGTACTCCTACTCGTCGCATTTACATTAATTGGTTGGATTTTTAATTATTTAACCCCATTTATTTAAAGAAATAATTTAAGGACATTATGATGAAAGAAATAAAAGTACTAGGTACTGGTTGTGTTAAATGTAAAAAAACCGTTGAAGCTATTTCAAAAATAGCGAATGAATTAAATATAGACGTACAAGTAATTAAAGAAACAGAACCTGAGATAATTATGGGGTACGGTGTAATGAATACACCTGCGGTAATTGTTGATGAAATAAATGTGCATAGTGGTTCAATTCCACACAGAGAAGCAATTGAAGCCTGGTTAAGAGGTTAACTATGCAAGTTGTTTTGGCCATTAATTTATAGCTTCTAACTCACAATGGGGGCGGAAGCGAGTTAGATTTAACACTCTAATGTCATAGGTTTGTTTGAATTCTACGGATCTCCTCTTACTTAACTTTAAGGTTTGGATTCAGCAAAAACTCTTTTTAAAACTTAGAGTGCTACTTCAAAAGTAATACGTAATCATATTTTACCTTCGATACTTCTACTGTAAACTACCCTTATATCTAACAAATCAGTAGTTTAATTCATGGAAAAATTCGAAAATATTTACCACCGTGCTGCCGAACGAAAAGGTGGTGAAATAGCCCTGTCTCAATTAATATCAAAACCTCTTACTTATCACGAGCTTTTATTGGTAAGTAATAGTGAGGTACTTGCTGAGTTCACACGGAAAATATTTCAATCAGGTTTTGTTTGGGCTGTTGTAAATAAAAAATGGGCTGGATTTGAAGAGGTTTTTTGGGACTTCGATATTGATAAATTAGTCATGATGCCAGATGACATGCTTGAACGAAAAGCAACAGATCCTCAAATTATCCGAAACTTTACCAAAGTTAAAACTGTCCGCGATAACGCAATTTGGATAAAAGAGGTAAGTGAGGAATTTGGTTCAATTAGTCAGTTTCTAGCTAATTGGCCTAGTGATGATATTACAGGGCTTTGGCTTCATATTAAAAAACATGGTTTTCGTTTAGGTGGTAATACCGGCCCTTATGCATTGCGACAGTTGGGTATCGATACATTCATACTAAGCAGAGATGTAGAGGCTTATTTTAGAGCTCGCAAATTAATTGATGGTGGTTTAACTTCAAAGCGTAATTTAAAAATCATCCAAGATACATTTAACCAATGGCGAAAAGAGTCTGGTTATAGCTTACAAGAGCTGAGTCAAATAGTTGCGTATTCTGTTGGTGACAATTATGTAGGCTTTGAAACGGACTAATAGTTTAATCGAGATTGGTCAGAACAGTTCCAAATCACTTAAAAGCTCCAATTTTCGATACCAATACTCCGACAGCAACTCTTGCTCAAATACTTCTTTACGAATTTTTTTTATAAGAGTCAGGCAGCTAGGCTTCTTATTCCCAATGTGACCTAATAAGCTTTCAATACGGGTAAGTACGGGCTTATAAACACTATCAAAATGTTCTTGTGATGCTGCGAGGTTTTGACTTTGTATGATCAAATACTTCAACGATAATAACTTTCTGATATCTGCCTCATCGGCATGAATACGATATTTACTACAAAATAAACAACCTTCGTGGCTTCCACAATTAACCGTTACAACAGCATTTAACGGTAATGAATTCAGCATTTCAGGTTTTGATGGTTCAGTACAATTTCCACTTGGGATCGCGGTCACAGGAAGTGACTCTTTTAGTAGTTGATTATCTAGCTCAACAAAATAGTCAGATAACTGCTCAACCGATTTTTCTTCATCTTTACCGGCATAATGAGAGTCAGCTGTCTTATTACTATGCTGCATGATATAGCTGCTGATCCCAGTACCGTAATTATCTCTAACCCATAATGATTTACTCACTCTAAAAGATTTACTCGTACCTGTTAAAGGAGTTCCAGTGAATTGAACCGCAAATAATTTCCTAAATGAACAAGACACATCTCCCTTTGTACTCAGTTGTGTTAGCTTACTAACCGCAGCACTGATGAAAAGGGCTTTATAATCTTGTTGATAATGATCTATTAAATAATTTCTTAACTGAATATAACGCTGAAAGTCAGCCACAAACTCATTTTGAATATCGTAGCGAACAGGTATGCCATTAGCTCGCCACTTTATGCTTCTGAAATTCTGCTCACTCTTATCTGTAAGGTATTCATCCTCGAACATTAACGCTGCTGCAGTACTATCATTCTCACCGGTAACGATCAAAAAGTGCATAAAGTAAGCCCTACAAGCCCAAGCGGCTAGTAACAACCTTAAGGTTGAATATGGTTGGTTAACTTTAATAGTGGCATTGAATGCTTGGTTAACGTGCTGTCCTAATTGATATCTTTTTTTATCTTTGCAATGAGAAAGTGCTTCAAGCTCTTTTATAGAATAAAAAGTGCCATTTTTGTAATTAAATCCACGCATTCCAATAGACTGTTTATGCTTTGGTTTTAACCATTGATTGTAAGAAGGAGCGATCCATAATTGCTCGTTATTAATATTAACAACCGTAGGGATTTCAACATGATCTAAAACTATATTGCTGAATTGACGAAAAATTTGAGTGTATAAGTTAAATTGCTTCGCGAAAGCGTTCTCGTTTAATGCTACAGCGGATTGAACCTGACTATTATTTCGTTGAATAATATGCAGGCCACCAGTTAATTCACTTTCTTCAACGTTGATGACGTATGCGAAAAAAGAAATGACTCTACTTTGGTAGGTTTGGGCTGTGTGAGTTGATAAGCCTAATTTCTGTTTGCGGTCGTAGATTTTTATTTGGTGTAACAAGTAGTCAGTATAGTCATTCACGAAGTTCTGAATAGACGATTTATTACAGAGTAAATTTAATTCACCCTCACGAATATACTTGAATAGCCCAACAATATAGCCTGTAAGTTCACTTAAGGTACGAGTTCTTTTCCCTCCTAACATTAATTCAGCTAAATATGGTATTAACCTTTTAACGAACAGAATTGCATCTACATTAATAGAACTTAACTCTACGTGAAGTTCTTGGTTATTCTTGTTTGTTGTTTGAAAATTATTATAGCAAATCCGTCCTAGATGATGAAAATGTGAATCGAATTCTAATACAATGTTATCCACACGACTGAATTGATAAGTATCATCATTATCAAAAAGTTTTGTAATATCCTCTAAGGTATAAACTATGGAGTTAATCAGGATATAGTTAGGCATCTAATGGCTCATAACATTCATCAATTAGCATAGATTAAGCTTCTCAATGTATAGTACATTCCTGCCACAACTCTTGTTTATCGACAGGCAGTTCTTCTTTAGTCATGAATACTCGTATTTTAATCGTTTCACCGTCTTTTTTTGAACACTCACAAACCATAAGGCCCAATGTGTTCATTGACGCTGTTTTCCAATTCATAAAACTGCCATGAGACCTATTCTTTCGTGTTAATCGTTTGTCATCTGCTCTTAGCTTTATCATTTGTAGAGCAAAATCAAAACTCATATCACAAGCCTTAGCAAGGCGGTAAATTTGAGTGTAATAAGCTTTATGTTTCCGGATTGTTTTTTTCATGTTTTAGTCACTAATTCTTTATAGTACTTGAGAATTGGCTAAGCTTTTCTGCCAATACATCATCTTCAATATGAAAAAATTCAGGGCATGACTGCTGAATATTTATGGCATTTACTAATAACTGACCCAGTCGTAATTCAGGGTACTTATCCATTACATTGGCAATACTTTCTAATAGTTGTTGTTTGGCATCATCAAGACAACTATCAGCCAAAGCAGAATCCCTTGAAGTCTCATCATCAATGTTTGTATTGACGGATATGCTTGATAACATACCACTCGCAGTTTGATCTTCGTCGCAATTGAACTTTGATTTAAAATTTAACCTGCCAGGCATAAAATCATCGTCCGCTAGTGGGGCTTCTTCAAAATAACTATTCCAATCTTTTTTCTCATAAGCACAAATTAGATCGGCAAGTTGATGAAGCTCGTTCCCCTCAGCTGATCGGTACTGTGCATCCCAAAGTTGCTCTACACGTTTAAGGGCTGCTTGAAGCTCTTTTGGGTTGGATATTTGGTTGGCAAATAATATCTTGCGAGCAGTAATTCTATTATCACTATCTTGCTTTAGTTCATTAGCTTCATCTTTTGATTTTGTAACTGCCTGAAAAATATTTTGATATTCCAGTTTGTTTTCGCAGGAGTTAGAAGCTTGATTATCTAGAGGGTCAACTATTGTTAGCGTATCACCGCACATGCCGGCAAAGCAGTGCTGACACAAATCGATTAATAACTGATTGCCATCACCATGAATTGCGCCATAACCGCATTTGTGATCAATAGAGATAAACTCGCTAAATTCATATCCCTCATTAACATGCGCCTCAAGGCCACAACCATCACAAGTTAATTCAGTTACTTCTTGTTGTATAACGGTTTTATATTTTTTCATACTTCCCCCTTGGCAGATGAAGATAAAGACAAATAATAAACCCAGGTATTCCTATCCAGTAAAAGGTTTTGCTTTTTAACCTTAATAAGCTTTCCAGAATTGAGCATGCTAATTACGCACTCTTTAATTTCAGGTAAGTAATTTTCAATAGGTGCGCTTATTGTATTCCCCATCCCACCATTACCAACGATATAAAATTGGTTTTCATTGTTAGTATCAACCGCGGCATGTAGCCAATCCGAACGGTTAGCTCGCTCTAATCGTTCCTTAAATTTTTCTACAGTTAGCATAATTACCTCAATTCACTTAACCCTAATGCGATGGCTTCCTGCTGAAATCTACCAAAAATATTAACGACCTTTTCATAGGAACTCGTTAAAAAATGTTCTTCAACAATGCCACTAGATTCTTCAAAGGCTTGCTGATCAATAACAGTATCAAATCCACTAAGCTTAAATTTTTCTTTAGAGCTAACTGTTAGTGTCTTATCGAATGAAATCGCTTCAGCCCCCTCATCACCAGCATCACTTTCAACAAGGTTAGTCATCTTCTCAAACTTAACCACATCAGCTTCAAAAGGCACATCTTGCTTAACTCGATAAGCATACTCCAACAGCTTAGGCTCAGCAGGTATGTACATAACCGCCTCTTGATTCTTTGAACCAGTCATTCGAAGTATTCGGCCTAAGATTTGCCTAAAATGCATTTCTGTTTTGATATTGGTGAGGTGACAACAAACCTGTAATCGAGGGATATTAGTTCCCTCGCTGATCATCCCTACAGAAATTATCCATTTAGTCTTTGCATACCTAAATTTTTGAATAATATTAGTAGGCTCATTTTCTCGGTAAGTAACCACAACGGCATCTTCGTTGAAACAGGCTTTCATTAACGTTGAAATCTGTCTTGCATGCTCAACAGATGATGCAACAATTAACCCGGCGGCGTCAGAATTTTTAGCTCTAATTTCATTTAGTTTTTTCTGTGCAGACGAAATTACATATTTAATAACTTTTTCATTCTCAATAATCTCCTGATACGGAATGATTGATTGCGATAATAAACACTTAAAGCTAGTAAACGTTTTAGTTTCATCGTCATCAACAACTGAAATATTATTGTTATCAACAGAAGTTATCTGCGGTATACGACAAACATTATCCTGAATAGCCTCAGCAAGCCCATAAACGTAATCACATGATATTTTGTTACTAGGGTGCATATAGTTTGAAAGAACGATAGGAGCTGCGTCTGAGCGCCAAGGCGTTCCTGTTAGCGCCAATGTATATTTCGCTTTATCTTGAATGTTTAATATTATTTGCTCGCCCCATGCATTCGCATTATCAATATTCGAACCAGCGCAGTGGTGAATCTCATCAAAAATCACAAATACTCGGTACCTTTCAAATAACTGCCAAAAGTTTTTATCCAGATACTGTAAACTTTGGTAGGTAAGAGAATGACCTTTAGCTCCCAATAAACCATCAAATCGTTCATTAATCCTCAACTGCAAACTTTGACTAAAATCTTGAGAAACTATAGAGGAAGGTGAAAAACAAATAATTAAATCAATCATGTTGCTTTTTAATAACTGATCGGCCAATTCAGATGCCATCAAGGTTTTACCTGAGCCTGGTGTTGCTAAGGCTAAAAAGTGGCTATTGCCATTCAAGTATTGTTTTACAGCTTTATTGATACAGCTTGCTTGCCATTGTCTTAGTTTCATATTTACTCTGATGGTTTATCTTGCTTAAGCAAGCCTTCAATGGCTCTAATCTTCCCTAATATTCTCGTGTTATTATCTCTAGCTTTATTGTATTGCGGCTGTATTTCATCAACTAGCTCAGGGAACTCTGAATACAACTCTTTGTATGCTTCAGACTCACCTATATTCAACAACAGCTCGGCTTTATAGTGATTCAACTTACCAAACAATTGCCCTTGCTTATCATTATGTTTCTCAAGTGGGTTACTGGATTCACGTTTAACTTTTAATATTATCGCTTTAACGTCAAAACCTTTAGTCTTACTAAAGCGGGTTAAACCCTTCTTTTTCGATATAACCCTTTTAAGCCAGCCCTTTTTTACCAGCTTTAAAAGTTCAGCATATATCTTTCGTCGAACAGTCGAAGGATCTAGTGTGGAGTCACTTTTCAAGGCTAAATAAGCTGACCGGACATCGCTCGTTGTGAAGTGGTCAAAGTTTTTCGCGACAATAATTTGAGCGACAAAAGGGTCTAATTTCATGTTTTATAATTGCTACAAAAGTCAACTATTTGATAATAAAGTAATGTTGTTGATATATATGTTCATTAGTTTCATTATATGTCATGGGTTGATTCACTGCAATATGGGAAGATTTATTCTTTTCTCTGTGGAAATTTTGAATGCAGCCTGTACAAAAATTAATTGGCATGAATATCAAAATTGCTCGAACCAAGCGCTCCATAACGCAAGCCGAAGTTGCTAATAACTTAGGAATAGAAGCAAGTTACTTGAGCCGGATTGAAAGAGGCACAGTACCTGTTTCTTGCGAAAGGATTTATGAAATCATTCATATCCTTCAATGCGATATTGGTGACATTTTTCCGGTGCCAGAAGAAGTAGAAACAAAATTTAATCAATGATAAAAACAACAAGCTATAGAGTCGCCTTTAGATGTCAAAAAATCAGTGCTTCTTTTTCCATTGTATCAACTCAATAGCTAACAAGGACTTTTACTAACATGTTTGAACAAGCATTTAAAAACCTCGACTACCTTGAATACACCAAGTCGCAAAAAGATGTTGATGCCAAGTTTGATCATAACAACACCTTAACGGGTGGTAACCTAATGAGTTTTGTTGATGCTCAACTGTTTCCGTACCTAAAAGGCTTTAAGCAACGTGCCGATAACACCGATAACACCAATACCATTGAATACAAAATTGGTGAAATTTTTAGCGAGATAAAAAACAAAATTCAAAGTGGATATTCACTGCGTGACGCACTTGAAAAAATAGAATCTATTTACGAATATAAATTAAACTCGATAGATGAACTGAAAAAATCAATCTTACAAAAATCCTTTAGCGCTTTAGTGGTGAATTAACCGCAAAGGGTAAATAAAAACGATAAATAATTTATAGCACAGGTAAGTGTCATGAGTAGGAGTTTAGATGTTTCATATTAACGACCAAGTAGACTTATTGACGCTATCTGAATCGGCTGAATTAGAGTTCAAACTGGCTCAAGGCAAAGATAGTAAAGGAAAGCTACCAGATGATTTTTGGCCAACTTATAGTGCTATGGCAAATAGTCGTGGTGGTTATGTTGTGTTGGGTGTTCGTGAAAAAAAAGGGCATTTGGCGATTGCAGGTATTGAGGATATTGAAACGGTTCAAAAACAACTGTTTGATATTGTCGACAATACCGGCAAAGTAAACATTAACCTGCTTAGCAACGACAATGTGAAAGTAGTCGTTGTTGAAGGGAAACAATTATTGGTTATTTATATCCCTGCTGCTCGCAGAGACCAAAAGCCTGTTTATCTAAAAAATCAACCGATGAAAGAAACCTTTGTTCGTTTGCACGAAGGTGATCACCGTTGTAGCGAAGAACAAATCAAACGTATGTTTGCGGAACAGGTTGAAAACAGTCGCGATGATAAAATTCTTAAAGGGTTTAATTTTGATGATATTGATAAGGATAGCCTAAGTGCTTATAAAAATTTATTAGCAACGGCTAAGCCTCAGCATCCTTGGTTAGAGCTTGAACTTTTTGATATGTTTAAGCAAATAGGAGGCTGGAGAAAAGATCGCCAAGCAGGAGAAGAAGGAATCACTTTTGCTGGTGTGATGATGTTTGGTACTTGGGATGCAATTCAAGAAGCCGCTCCCAACTACTTTGTTGACTATCGAGAGCGAGATGAAGCTAATACTCAGCGCTGGATTGATCGTGTGTACCCTGATGGTTCATGGTCTGGAAATATCTTCGATTTTTACCGAAGAACCTATCGAAAGTTAACAACAGATCTCAAAATACCATTTGCACTTCAAAAAGGGATTCGTTTAGATGATTCAAAAACTCATGAAGCAATTCGTGAAGCATTAGTTAATACGTTAGTTCATGCTGATTACACGGGCAGAAGTTCAATATTAATTGTTAAACGACCAGACTTATTTGGTTTTCGTAACCCTGGCTTAATGCGCGTTCCTCCCGATATAGCCATTAAAGGTGGGGAAAGTGATTGTCGTAACCGTAGAATGCATCAGATGTTTTTGTTAATTGGTGCTGGTGAGCGGGCCGGTTCAGGTATTCCTAAAATATATAGTGGTTGGGAATGGGCCAAGTGGAGGAAGCCAAAACTATATGAAAAACAATCTCCTTCAGAGCAAACCTTATTAGAGCTTTCTACTGTAAGTCTAATTCCTAAGGAAGTCACGTCGCTATTAAGTGCTTTATTTGGTGATGGTTTTTATAAGCTTAATGAGTTAGAGCAGATGATTGTGACTACTGCTGCTGTTGAGGGGTGGGTTAATCATGAGCGCGCATGTGAATTAACCAGTAAACACTCTAGAGATGTTACATTAGCTTTACCAAAGCTTGTCGATAAAGGCTTTTTGATCGCTAATGGAGAAAAGAAAGATAAATCTTATAGTTTACCTGGTATGGAGCCACCTTCACCGGAAGATGTGTTTACTAATGCGTTAACACCTTTAGATAACTTAACGCATAAAGCGAAAAGCTTAACGCATAACGACTTGAGTAATGACGCAGAAAAATCCGAGATAAGGGACGCTGAAGGTCGTTTTATCAGTGATAAACTTGATAAACCATTTATCGATGACCTTGATGCATTAACTGAAGATTTTAAAATTCGACTTAACGCATTAGGCGCTAAGGCCAGAGAGCAGAGTCGTTTAGATGTAGATACGATGAAGCAACTTATTAATGAATTATGTAAAGGACATTATATTTCGGTGTCTGTGCTTGAAGTGTTGCTTAGTAGAAAACCTCAAAGTCTTCGCCAGAATTATATAAAACCAATGGTTACTGAAGAAGTGCTGAAAATGGCTTTTCCACATAAACCTAACTCTCCATTGCAAGGCTATAGTACGGTTGAACAGGATTCGTGAACCCTTAAAGTTCAGCACCATTAAATGTACAGTAACAACTAATTTATTGTTCACAGGCAAGTGTTAAGAGTAGAAATGAATCTGAAACCCGTGCAGAGTTAACCTCCCCTAAAATGACGTTAGGTGGTTGGGGTAAAGCTGGCCATAGTATTATTCGCAGGCCGAATTTTGGATGTAGGAAAGCGTAGCTCAAAGCTCAGCGATGATTACGTGGTAGAGTTTCAAGGCCAAAGACAACGTCTCACGATTACAGTGCCGCTTTGCTTATGCCACTAACGGATATGATATTTACCAAATAGATATGTAAGCGCGTAATTAGCCCCACATACCAATATTAATCAAGTCTGCGCATAATGATCTCAGCAAATTAACATGAGGTCATTATGAATAAACAGCAAAAAATAAAACACTGGCAAAACATATTTGAACAGCAACAACGTAGCGATTTAACTATCATTCAATTTTGCCGCGACAACAAGGTTAACGTGTCCACCTTCTATGCTTGGCGTAAACGCCTATCTGATAAAACGCTACCCGTTAAGCCTCAACAGGTGATCCCCTTTGTTATTCATGAGCAGCCTTTAACTCAGCCTTCCATGATTAAGCTCACCACACCAAGTGGCTACCAATTAGATTTTGAGTCGACGCTAATGTATCAAACCTTAGCGCAATTATTGAGTGTGTTGTAATGCATTCACCTAGCCAAGTTTACTTGGTCACTGGCTTCACTGACATGAGAAAATCTATCAATGGCCTTAGCATTATTGTCAGTGAAACCTTATCTCTGGATCCTTTGAGTCAAGCTTGGTTTGTTTTTTGTAATAAACAGCGCGATAAATTAAAAATATTATTTTGGGATACTAATGGTTTTTGGCTATATTATCGTCGCTTAGAGCAAGGGCGATTTCAATGGCCAAAATACGGCGAAGCGTGTGCTGCAATGAGCATTGAGCAACGCCAACTTCAATGGTTGTTATCCGGTTTACCCGTGACGAGCCGGACTAGACACCCAACATTATCAGGCTTGTCTGTGATGTAATTTATTACGATCACTTTTACCCTCTTGAACGATCTTGCCAGTGTGTCATGCTATGAAAATGACAGATGATACACACCTTCTAACACTACAAAATCAACTTGCCCAGATGCAAGCACAGATTGATGCGTTAGAATCAGAAAAGCAGTCATGGCAAACAGAAAAACAGTCATGGCAAACAGAAAAAGAAGCGTTCAAAGAAGATAAAGTTGAAATGCAAACGCGTATTGACCATCTACTCGCCGAATTAAAGTTAAGTAAATCACAAAAATATGGCCGAAAAAGTGAAAAAGCCCCCCGAGGTACCTTCAATGAAGCCGAGCAACATAAAACGAGCGAAGCACCGAAACATCATAAAAAAGGCAAACAAACACTAGCCGAGCATTTTGAACGAGAAGAAGTTGAGCACACCTTAACCGAGTTGGCTTGTGCGTGTTGCGGTGAACCAATGCATCACTGTGGTAGTGAAGATAGCGAACAAGTTAAAATCATTCCGGCCAAAATTAGTGTGATAAAACATAAGCAATTTAAATACGCTTGTCGACACTGTGAGCATGAGGAATTAAGCAGTAAGATAATAACCGCGCCTAAACCAGCCCAACCTATTCCTGGTAGTATGGCGAGTCCCGAAGCCTTATCGGCCGTCGTTACCGCCAAATACTGTGATGCACTACCGCTTTATCGTTTAGTAGATATCTTTGAACGCGGTGGTTTAAGCATCTCCAGAGGAACGTTAGCCAACTGGTGCATTAAGGCCGGCATACTCATTAAGCCATTAGTGAAAGCAATGCAACGTCACTTGCTTGGTGAGCACAGCTTATGCGCTGATGAAACGCGTGTACAAGTACTTGATGAAGGTAAAAACCCAAGTAGCAACTCACAAATGTGGGTCTATCGCAGTAATGAAGTCAGCAAACAAGTCGTGGTTATTTACGACTATCAAGCGGGTCGTAGTCGTGCTTGCGCAGAAGCGTTCCTCGCCGGTTATCAAGGTTATTTACAATGCGATGGTTACAGTGTTTATGATGGTATTGAAGGCGTTATTCCGGTGGGCTGTTGGGCGCACGCCAGACGTAAATATGATGAAGCATTAAAAGCAGAGTCGAAAAATAAAGGCCGTGCGCATAAAGCGATCAGCTTTATCAGCAAATTATATAAAATAGAAACGCAAGCGAAAAACAAAAAGCTATCCCCACAAGTGCGGTATCAACTACGACAAGAAAAAGCGCTGCCGATTTTAACACAATTCAAAGCATGGCTTGATGAAGCCAGTAGTAAAGTGACCGCGGGGAGTTATATTGGCAAAGCGATAAAATACAATCTCAACCAGTGGCATAAACTTATTAGGTAGGTTGAAGATGGCCACTTAGGGATTGATAACAATATTACAGAGCGAGATATCCGGCCGTTTACAACGGGCAGAAAAAACTGGTTATTCTCAAAATCGATTAATGGTGCACAGGCAAGTGCGACACTTTATAGTATCGTCATGACGTGCCGAGCTAATGACATCAACCCATACTATTACTTCCTGCATTTATTTAAACTATTGCCCACCCGTCAAAGTGACGATGATGATTTTACCGACTTAATGCCGTGGAATGTGCAGCTAGACTTCGATTATAGCTAAGCGCAGGGCTTGAGTGTGCTGTTAAAAGTGGGAAAGGTAAAACAGAGGTTATCATCCATGATCAACACTCCCTGTTTTATTCATCCCTCAGTAGCTCCTAGCTACATCACTTTATCCTTAAAATGTCCATAAAAAAGCATCCCGCCTTTTGCTGTTACCAGCAAGATTAAGCGTAGCTGCTTATCAATAAATTGCAAAAAAATTAACTACGATGTGATAAATATATGTTCAAACTGCTTAGTTGCACGCTTACATAGATATGCTAACGGGCGACGGGAAATAGATTAATCGTTATTTAAGCTCTGAGAAAATGTGGGCGATTGGCTTTAATGGTGACGATGGTCCTACCTATTTAGAAGAACATTATTAACTTTTTATATGTATAACCTTTTGTTCGGCTTCAAGCTGGTTTATTTGTTTTTCTAAATCACCTAGACGCCTCACAAGCATCATTTCTCTATTCAATGCAGCATGGTAATCACTTTGAAAGTTATCACGTTCAAGCTTATAGCGAGCAGCGTTCGCTTCAGCTTTTTTTAATTTATCTAAAGCTTTATTGTTATATGTCTTGGCTACTTCTTCAATATCATCAATGAGATCTTTGAATTGTTTACGAGCGGGTTTAATTGAACCTCTTCCTCGGCCAGCTTCCATTGCAACAGTGTCTTTATTGATTTTATAAGAGCCTTTTGGGAGTATCTCGGGCTTGTTGGTCATAAGCCTTTCTAGGGCTTTATAGTAATCTTCATGCTGCATTAGCTTGCCTCCATTCTTGTATTTAACACAATGAGTTTATTTAGTTCATGAAGTTCCGTTCTATATTCAACAGAATCCGGCGATAAGCTTTCGACAAAAATTGTCATGCTATCAATAGTTCTCTTAACTTTACTGGGTTTTAAGTCAGCTTTAGTGCAGTCAATACAGGCGGTTATACTATGCATGAGCTTTTTGTCACAAGGTGTTGTTGTTTCGCAGCCACCAAGCGGGGTTTCGGTGTAGGCGCGCTGTCCATCCTTAAACTGTTTAATCGTTTTTTGTCTATCTTGGTGTATCAACACTTTTGCTTCAGAGGTATTAGCTTTTATAGTACGCTCAATCACTCTTCCATTTATACCATCGAGCTTTTCATCACTAAACAATATTTGCCACACCCAGGCTGTGTAATCAGCTAGAGGTTTTTCTTTAAGAAATTCATGCGCCATATGGTTCTTGCTTTCAATATCAAATATATTTCCAGCTCTCTCAGCGCCATTCCCATAATAAAAAGTGACTTCTTGGCATAAATGTTTTAATTGTGACTGCAAAGAGCCGATAGAAACTAAGCCACTTTGTGCTGAATAGACGGCTAAACTTCGGCGAAATTGATGTGTTTTTAAATGCCATATTTTGCCAACAGAGTATTTGGATTGTCGCCAATTTCTTTCAGGATCAAACTGTTCAAGATATTTGATATCTTCTTCGGTAATTTTCATTAGGTCTTTGTTAAACAATGAATTTACCGACAGAGAGTTGGATAGAGGTGTACTTTTCCATTGTCTAACTTTTCCTTGAGGGAATTTTTTTTGATAGGCTTTTGAAATTAAGTAATTTATAGATAAAAATAATGGGCAAGGAGTCTGCTCTTTTTTAATTTTTGGCTCGATAGTAACGTCAATGAGACTTGCTATAGGCTTAGCTATAGTCTGCAATGCGGAAATAACCCTTTCTAAATCTTCAGTTGTTACCCACTGCTCTTGTTTTTTATTTCCAATATACTTTGTTGTATTGCCGATTAAACGAGCTCTTTTTCGTTTGTGGATCTTATCAAGCTCTAAACAATTATAGTTAAGTGATAAAACTTCATCGTCTCTCATTCCACTATAAAAATGAATTAACCCCTTACAAATCAGCGCGAAGTCAGATAAATAGAAGAAGAGTTTTCGGCGGTCTGTTGTAAACCCTTTCGAACTAGCAAGTGTAGATAACCCGTATTTTTCAATCCACTTTTCCCATGCTTGTTTACGCATTACCGGGGAGTAGTTAGTTTTATGAGGAGGTGGTTCAATAACTAGTTTGTTTAATAGGTTACTGATTCCTTTTGATACTTGCTCAAACTCTTCAACTATAGACCATGCTTCATTCAACCACAGCCCATATAATCTTGGGGGGATTAGCTCAGTTTGTTTTTTATTAGAAGTAACTACACTATTTCTCTTCTCTAAAGTCTCAAAGATCGAGTTCGTAATTGCAACATCAAAACCGATAAGATCTTTTAAAGAATGATATAACTTTAGTGTCGGCAACACCTGTTTGTTGAACATAGCGGTATTATTGTTATGTATAAATTTAGCAAGTAGTTTTTTTGTTTCCAATACTTGTATAGCTGATACGGTATGAAGCTTAGCAAACCGACATAAAGGTTTAATAAACCCAGTAAAGCGATTATATAGAACACTTACCGAGTAGTTGTTTTTATTTCGCCCCTTACCAAATCGATAACATATGAACCACAACCAATGTGCTTCACTCTGATACTTCTTAGCAATAGCATCAAAAGGAATTATTGTTTTACCATTTTTAGTTGAGCTATAAGGTGATAGGTCATAAGAAAGGTCACTATATCGACTCAATACATTACCTGCTAAATCTCGAGAAATAACAAAGTCATCACTTGGGTAACGTGACTTAGTCGTATCTTGATGATATACCTCTGGAGTTGCTTTGAGGTGTTTACTAAAAGGTAACTTCGCCTTATATTTTATGGCTTTAATTTCTATCACCATTTATAGAACTCCCAGTTCATCTAATAACTCTAATTTGCGATACCAATAATAGGAAAGTTCCTCTTGTTCAAACACCTGCTTTTTAACATCATTTATCATTTTTACTTGTTCTTCTCCAAGCTCTTTAATTTGACAAAGAATAGTATCAATACGAGCCAGTAGTAATTCATAGACATTTTTAAAGTGTTCAGCTGAATAAGCTAAATGTTCACTTTGTAATACCAAATATTGTATTGATAAGAGTTTTCTAATATCAATTTCATCGCCATGAACTCTATATTTACTACAGAAAAGACAACTCTTTTGATCTCCACAAGCAGGAGTTATTAAACTAGTTGATATGATTTCAGGAATCTCTTGAGGCATGTTTGGTTCAATACACTTACCACTCGGAGTGCTTTCTTCTTTACCTGGTTCAAGAAGTAATTGATTAGATAATTGACTAAAGTAATTTGTAAGTTCTTCGGAGCTTTTTTCAAAATTGGAATCTGTATAGCTAGAGTTTGATGTTTTATTACTATGTTGAAGTATATAACTGCTTAGGGAGCTACCATGATTTTCTCTAAGCCATAGCCCTTTTGTTACTCGGATTGTTTTGCTAGTGGCCATAAATTTGTTTTTATTGAACAAACCTGAGGAGGCACTGCGAATTTGACTACTGAAATTACCTGAGATCTGAGCGGCTATTAATTTTGAATTACATACATTTAAAAATAGTTCTTTATAGTTTTTGTTGTAGCACTTCAGTAAGTAACTCCGTAATAGCAGGAATTGTTTAAAGTCCTCGATAAACTCAGTTTGAATATCGTATTTTACGGGTTGTCCGTTTGATCGCCATTTAATACTTTTAAAATTTTTTTCAGCGCTTTCTATATTGTAATCTTCACTAAAAATTAAGCTTGCAGCTGTACTATCATTTTCTCCAGTTAAAAATAAAAAATGCATAAAGTATGCTCGACAGGCATATAAAGCGATAAATGCTCGTGCCTTTGAGTATGGCGTATTAGCTTTGTCTGTATTTTGTTTGGATAACTTTATTGCTTCATTTCGTTTGCTTGTATTTTTATAGTGTTTGGATGAAATTATTTTATTAAGGCTGAAATATTTTCCTTCTTTAAAGTTAAATGTTCCGGATTTTGTCAGTTTATCATTATCCTTATGTATTATCTTGCCAACGGGAGTTAACCAATATATTTTTTTACCTAAATTGAAAGTAAATGGAAATATTTCATGATTTAGCACTATCGAGCTAAAACGCCTAAATATATAAGTGTATTGACTAAATTCAGTTGAAAGAATTTCGTCAGAGAGCTCTTTAGATTTTATCGTTTCATTACTGTTGCTTATTATTAAGTCGTTACTATCTATTAACTCATGGCTTTCGAGGTTAAGCATAAAAGAGCTAAATTCTATTATCCAGTGTTGATAATTATGTGCAGTGCCGCTCGTTAATCCGATATTTAATTCTCTATCGTAAATTTTAACTTTATGCTGAAGGTCACTTGAATAATGTATTAGTGCGCTTTTAATAGACTGCTGGTTTATATCAAATTCTAGGTCGTTGTCTTTTAGGTAATCTAAGAAAGCTGATACTCTTTTTAACCTGTTCTCAATAGTAAGAACACTTATACCGTCTACATATAGATTATTTATATATTTAAGTAATAGTTTGGCTATTTGGATTCGGACTGGGTTTAACGAGTTAGTGATAACAAATAACTTTTCTCGTTTTCGCTTCTTCTTTAGGTAGCATATTTTACCTAAATTAAAATGATAGTGCTGGAGCTTAATAGTAATATTATCAACACGTTCAAAAATAGTAGGGTTATCATCTAATTCGTAAGCTGTGCTTATATATTCCATTGTATATATAACAGGCTTCAGCAGTTCATATTTAAGCATTAGGCTACTTCCAATAATGATTTTAAGTGCTTTTCCCAACCTATTTTAGCCTCTTTAACTACTTTCATATTTGCATTAAAGTCGAAGTATTGTTGTGTTGTACTAAGATCGTTGTGGCACATTCGAATTTTGACGAAGCGAAATAACAGATCAATAGAGCCGCCAATATTATCTTTTGTATTTATCTGTTCTAATCCATGATTCACAATGTTCATCCCAAAGGTTGCGCGCGTGTCGTGAAACTTGAAGCTAGCAGTGAAACCCAATTCAGCTAATTTAGGTTTTAACCGCTCACATACGAATGTTGTTACAGCTTGTCCTGTTGGTAACTGTCGATAAAATTTAGCATTAGAATCTGATTTGGACATATAGAATGGATGCCCCTGCTGTGAGAGAAATAGGTACTGCAAACCAATGTCTGTAGGCGGGTATTGGTTCTTTTTGTGACGTTTCTGAGAACGCTCAGAATTTAGGTAAATTTGGATTTTTTGATATAGTTCTATAGGAAAGTAAATGGTGATACTTTTATCTCCCTTACTATCAACTAATCCATTTCCATTTTTGTTATATCTTCCTGCGTATACAGCAACTTCTGTTATGGAATCTTCGGGTACATACTGAAAATTTTCACGTCTTAGGGTTAATATTGTTTGTAATCTTGCACCTGTACATAAGCCAATTAGAAAAATTAAAGTAATTTCCGTATTATTTAAGTGTTTTAATGCTTTGATTAGAATTTCTTGTTCATGATAATTTAAGGGACGAAGTTCACCACCATCAATAATCCGACCCTCGTAAGTCGAATGTTCGCGCTTTCTTGCTGTGGGTATACGCCCTTTTATCGCTTGTGAAACATCCGATGTTTTAACTGTTTTTATATATCCCCCACGACCCGTATCTGAAATCATAATTTTAGCTTCTCGATCTTGCCAGGGTGGAAATTCAAATTTAATATTCTCAATATAAAGTAAATAGCGATAAAAATTAACAAGATTAGACATATGAGATTTGGCAGTAGATGCCGCTAGTTCAGCTTTCATGATTCTATCTGAGAGATGACGGCGATAACGTCTTAGAGGAGAGTTTGATTTACGTGTGCAAACTAAATAATCAATTTCTATTTCTAAACAATAATTACCAAAATATTTGATAGAGTCAGCAATACTACTCAGGGTACTTGAATGAGGAGGGTCTATTGATTCGAGTTTATATAAAAGGTAGTTATTCGCATATTTCCATGGTTCTCTATTGGGTAATAATAACAATGGAAAATGATGAAACGTAGTTATTTCAATATCATCAGCTTGTTTCGCAAAATACTTTTCCTGAGAGGCGTTTAATTTAGATGGAAAATAACTGGCCACTTCAGGTTTAACTGTCGTTGCTGTATAGATATGAAATTCTGGAATGACAATTTTGATTATTGGCATAAACTACCTTTAATTATTAACAGTTAATTAAAGGTAGTTATTAAACTTGAAAGTGTCAATATTATGAATACTAATAGGTAAACCATTTCACATAAAAACTTATGGGTGCCAGACAAAGCCCGATTTAAATATTTGCCTTGTGAACGCACTGAGCACTCTGTCATCACTTAATTGTGACAGTGATGAAGCGTCGGTCATATCGCCGTATTTAATAACCAACAGAGCCTCTAATGCTTCTTTACCACCCTTACGTTCAGCGGCTCGTTGGTAAAGTTGTTCAAATTTTTCGGCCATCTGATTTTAATCCTCAATACCAGAGTGACGAAGTAGGGCATCAATTTCTGGCGCTCTACCTCTAAAGGCTGCAAATAATTCGCTTGGCTCTTGTGAGCCGCCTTTTTCTAAAATATTGTTTAGGAATGATTGTCCTGTGGCTTGATCGAAAATGCCTTGTTGTTCAAACAGGCTAAAGGCATCGGCTGATAATACTTCAGCCCACTTATAGCTGTAATAACCGGCAGCATAGCCACCACCAAATATATGGCTAAAGCCATGTTGAAAGCGATTAAACTCGGGTGCTTTAACCACGGCATATTGCTGGCGAACACTATTAAGCACTTGCTGGATATGATCGGCTGGCGAGTCATTGTTGTAGCTGGCGTGCATAGTGAAATCAAAAATACTAAACTCAAGCTGACGCAGCATTTGCATTGCTGATTGGAAGTTTTTGGCGGCAAGCATTTTATCTAATAAGGCTTGTGGCAGTGGCTCACCTGTTTCATAGTGACCCGATATAAAGGCTAATGCTTCATTTTGCCAACACCAGTTTTCTAAAAATTGGCTGGGTAATTCTACCGCATCCCAAGGCACGCCATTAATGCCTGCGACAGCACTGGCATCAACTTGCGTTAACATGTGGTGAATACCATGACCAAACTCATGGAATAAAGTAACGACTTCGTCGTGAGTAAATAGCGCAGGTTTATCGCCTACAGGGCCATTAAAGTTACAGGTTAAATAGGCAACAGGGTGTTGAAGTGTTCCGTCGGCAAGCTTATGGCGACCAACACAGTCGTCCATCCAAGCGCCACCACGTTTCTTCTCACGCGCATATAAATCTAAATAAAAGCTGCCACGTAATTCACCATCTTTCGCAAATACGTCATAAAACTTCACATCAGCATGCCAAACATCAACACCTTCACGTGGTGTAATGGTTAAACCAAATAGGCGGTGTACTACTTCAAATAGTCCACTTACCACTTTGCTTTCAGGGAAGTAAGGGCGAAGTTGTTCATCTGAAATCGCATAGCGGTGTTGTTTAAGTTTCTCACTATAATAAGGAAGATCCCATGCTTGTAGGTCAGTTTGATCATACTCTTGGGCGGCAAAGTCGGTTAACTCTTTAAAGTCCTTCTCCCCTTGATGTTTTGATTTAAGGGCAAGGTCTTCTAAAAAGCTCATTACTTCATGGGTATCATCAGCCATTTTTGTCGCTAATGAATGCTCTGCATAGTTTGAAAAATCAAGTAACTTGGCGAGTTCATGGCGCAGTGATAACAACTCATTCATGATGTCACTGTTATCAAACTCACCGGCATTCGGGCCTTGATCCGATGCGCGGGTAACAAAGGCATGGTAAAGCTTTTCTCTTAATTCACGGTTATCACAGTACATCATCACTGGTAAATAGCTTGGAATATCTAAAGTAAACAAATAACCTTGTTGCTCTTTACTTTCAGCAAGGGCTTGAGCTGCTGCAAGCGCGCTTTCGGGTAAGCCAGTAAGCTGAGCTTTATCGGTTATGTTGACATTAAAAGCATGGGTTGCATCAAGCACATTATTGCTAAAACTTGAGCTTAGCTCCGATAAACGTGTAACGATTTCGCCATAACGCTTTTTATTTTCATCTTCTAAGGCAATACCTGATAATTTAAAATCACGTAACGCATTGGTGATAACCTTTTGTTGCGCAGTAGTTAGCGTAGCAAACTCATCGCTGTCTCTTAAGTTTTGATATGCTTGATACAGTCCTTGGTGTTGACCAACAAATGTGCCATATTCAGACAGCAGTGGTAAGCATGACTCATAAGCCTCTCGTAGTTCATCATTACTTACTACAGAGTTCATATGTGAAACTGGAGAAAAAAGCTTAGACAGTACGTCATCTATGGCATCAATAGGCTCAACTAGGTTCTGCCAAGTAAAGTGAGTATTTTTGCCTAAAACCTCAGAAATGACTTTTTTACAGTTATCAATGGCTTGCTCAACAGCAGGCTTTATATGTTCAGGTTTAATTTTTGAAAAGGGAGGTAAATCAAAGCTTTTTAATAAAGGGTTAGACATAGTAGTAAGCACAAGAAAGAAAACAATAGTATAAATGTGATGTCACTAGGTTAAAGATTCAAGTGCTTTGATCTGATAAATAAAAATTATGTTAGTAAATCCTTTATTTAGCTTTACAGCTATTATAATAAGTATAAATATTTGTTAGATTGTTCGTTTAAATAATTAAGGTAGTAAACGCTTGACGCGTATTAATTTTTCAACAAACCCATTGCTATTTATTTTAGCTATTATTGTTAGCTTTGGCTCATGGGCTGAAGAACCTAGTAGTGTTAAAAATTTGTCTTTACAGCAAATTTCAGTTGAAGAAGGTTTATCGCAAGGGACTGTTAGCTCTATTTTAGCCAGTAAAAGTGGCTTGGTATGGCTTGCTACTGATAATGGCCTTAACTTTTATGATGGTTATTCAGTAAAGCAACTCCCAGGGCCAAATAACAAGTTTATTGATACTAGTATTTTCTTGGTAAAACAAGATAAGCAAGGTTGGCTGTGGATTAATGCCAGTGATGGCTTGTATCGTTTTCAACCAAAAACAAACCAGTATCAGCATGTTTTTGAGAGTGATTTAGACCGTTACGTTGTTGATGTTATAGCGGGAAAAAATAATAAAGGCAAAGAAGGGAGCTGGATTGCCACCAGAAAAAAAGTTGCCTTCTATTCAGCCGAAGAAAAAAAATACACAGTAACATTAGATTTATCAAAAGAACTATCAGAACAAAATAATATTTTTCAAATCATATATGCTAACCAAATGCTGTATGTAGGAACACGTGTAGGTGTTTTTGCTTACGATATTAATGCCAATCAGTGGAAAAAATTACCTAGCATATCAACAGAGCAGCTTGATAGTAGCGTTAGCGTTTCGGAAGCCAATAAAAGTTTTGCTTTATTTTTAAGCCAAGAGAATAATTTATATATTGGCTCAAATGATGGTTTTTATTGTATCAACACCAATAATATCCGTGAATATATTCAAGAGAAAACATCACAGTTAAATTATCAGCAAGTCATTAAAGATATCTCTGTTTGGCAGCTTTTATATGCGAACAATGAACTCTACATCGCTAGTAGTAAGGGCTTATATAAATTTGACCCTAAAACAAAGCAAGCAACATTTTTATTTGGTTTTAGTGATTATTTTGATGATGTCTCTAACAACCTTATTATTTCTTTAGCGCAGGACAATAATGGTGTCTTTTGGCTAGGTTCAGAAACAGCAGGCGTTTATTTGTGGGATCCTAGCCTAGAATTAATCCATAACTATCGCTATAAGAAAGGAGCAAAAGATAGTTTAAGTAATAGTGCCGTGTGGGCATTGCATCAGCGTGAAAATGAAAATAGTTTTTGGGTTGGTACAAGCAAAGGCTTTAATCTAGTTGATAATACTACGGGCACCGTTGAAACATATTTGGTGAGTTCAAATGAGAAAAGTCAGTATAGCGAAAATCATATTTATCAAATTTATCATTTAAAAAAAGATTTATTGGTATTGTCTACCGCAAAAGGCGTGCTGCTATATAACATTAGTTTAAAAAAAGCGGTTAATTGGTCTTTTGATAAATCGGTTAATAAAGTTTTAGCCGAAGAGCATTTCTCTACATATTTGCAAGCGCAACGTTATCTATGGTTAGTCGGTGACTCGAAAATATCAATGGTTGATTTAGTTACCGGAAAACTCGATGACTTAACCGCTATAACTAGCAAAGTGCCCGTAGCTAATATCTATAAATTTCTTGGTTTACTCCCTAACACACAGCGAATGCTGTTTAGTACAAATGATACTTTGTGGGAGTACCATATAGATACCCGAGAAGTTAATAAACTATATAAACATCCAGATGTAGCAGACAGTGAGTGGGCTTCTTTTGATGAATGGAACATTGATAAGAATGGTGTATTTTGGTTGAGTTACCCAACCAAAGGCCTGCTAGGATTAGAGGTAACATCGTTTAAGGTTAAGTACTTTTATCACAATAATAACTCCATAATAGATAATAATGTCTACAGTCTGTTAACCGATGGGGATGGGGATTTATGGTTTTCTACCCATAAAGGTTTATTCTTACTCAATGTAGATAATCAGCATATACGACAATATACGGTCTTTGATGGTTTGCCGGCGATGGAGTTTAATGAAGGAGCTAAAAGTAAGTTAGCCGATGGCAAGTTAGTTTATGGTTCTATGGAAGGTGTGAGTGTTTTCGAACCTAAACAATTAAAAAACAAGATGTTTGATAGCAATATCGAAGTCTTTATTACTGGCATTGATGTTATCTCTAGGGAGTTAGAGTTACCCGTATTTATTAACCCCGAAGAAGAGGTGCAATTTCAGTATGATGATGTTGGTATTAGTTTTGATTTTTCTACATTCTCCTATGCTGATAGACAAAAAAATGTGGTGTTCGAATATGAATTGAGCGGTGCTAATAAGGTTAAGTATCCGGCAACAACAGAAAATAAAATTACCTTTTCAAGTTTACCCTCAGGACAGCATGTTCTCTCTGTTCGTGCTAAGTCGCCGTTTACAGGTGAGTATTCAAAAACTCAGCAAATTAAAATTCGAGTCAGTTATGCGCCATTGTCATCACCTTTAGCTTATTTTATTTATGCTATTTTCTTTTTGGGCTTGTTATCATTTTGGGTATATAGCCGTCATATTCAAAGACAAAAATTACTCAAAGCTCATGAAGAAGTAAAGTTTAGGGAGAATAGGCTACAGCTAGCTTTAGTGGGCAGCAATAGTGAAGTGTGGGATTGGCAATCTCACGATAACTTAATGTTTGGTAAACGTATTGCACAAGAATTGGGGTATGTTGATTTAGCAACATCCCATAGTTTTTCTCAACATATTGAGCTAATTCACCCTGATGATAAAGAAAACTTTTTATCACGCTGGCACTCTTTCGTTAAAAGGAATAATCCTGAAAAAACATTTTCTTGTACCTATCGCTTACAGCATACTCAAGGTCATTGGTTATGGTACAAAGATCTCGGCAAAATTGTCAGTGTAGATAAAAATGGTAAGCCCAGTAGAATTACTGGCTCATATACTAATATTACCCAAAACAGAGATGAAGAAATGCGCAGCCAATACTATGGCGAAGCATTTAAACAAACTACTGACTGGGTACTTATTGTTAATCACGACTTTACGCAGGTAACGGCGAATCAATCTTTACGAACAGTTTTTGGTTGGCCAGATGAAGATTTCGAATTTAATAGTAAGCTGTTGGGAGTAAGTAAACAGCGGTGGCAGTTTTATAGAAAGTTGCTTCCTTCTTTTGGTGAGGGTGATCACTGGCGGGGGGAAGAGCTTGTTGTAACAGATTCAGGGCAAGAATTTCATGTACTTGTGAATATTAATGTCGGCACTAACAAAACTACCAAACGTTTACATTATGTTTGCGTATTTACTGATATTAGTGCTCAAAAAGCAGCAGAAAAAGAACTCCGTTACTTGGCAAACTATGATCATTTAACTGATTTGCCCAATAGAAGCCTTTTATTAGAGCGAATTAAACATGCCATTGAGTCTGCAAAAAGGAAAAGTACTCCAATTGCTTTATTTTTTATTGATTTAGATAGGTTTAAGCAGGTTAATGACTCTCTAGGGCATGATTGCGGTGACTTATTATTGGTTGAAGTGACACGTAGATTATCTGATTTATTACGGGTGGATGATACCATTGCACGTATTGGTGGCGATGAATTTGTAGTGTTATTGGAGTCGTTTCGTAGCACTTCTGAATTAGGGAAAATAGCCCAAAAAATTATTGCTGGTATAGAGCAGCCTGTTGAGCTGTTAGAAAGCACAGTTAGTATTGGTGCTAGCGTCGGTATTGCTTTGTACCCTAATGATGCTGATGACTGTAACTCACTATTAAGGCACGCCGATGTGGCTATGTATCATGCTAAGCAACTAGGAAGGAACACTTTTCAGTTTTTCACGCCAAGAATGAATCAGGAAGCTAGTGAACGCTTAACGAAAGAATCTAATGTTAAGTTAGCCTACAGCAATAAAGAGTTTTTTAACCATTACCAGCCTATTATTGATGCACAAACAGGCAAAGCGGCTGGCTTTGAGTTATTGATGCGTTGGCAAACAAATAATGGCGTGCTTGCTCCAGGAGCGTTTATTGATATTACAGAAGAGTTAGGGCTAATTATTCCTATGACGGAAGAGGCTTTAGATAGAGGGTTAGAAGATCTAAAGAGATGGCATAAATTACGCCCTGCGTTGTACTTATCTGTGAACTTATCACCAAAACATTTTGCTAAATCAAACTTGGTTTCTTACATTAAAGCTTTACTGAAAACCTATGATCTCCCAGCTCATTTATTGAAAATAGAAGTAACAGAAAGCGCCTTACTTTCAGAGCCTGAAAAGTCGATAAAAACCATGCAAGCCTTGTCAAAGCTTGGTGTTATATTGGCGCTTGATGATTTTGGTACCGGTTTTTCTTCACTCAGTTACTTAAAAAAGTTACCTCTAGATATTATTAAAATTGACCGTAGTTTTGTTTCTGGTATTGGCGAAGAAAAAACCGATGAAGCCATTGTGGATGCAACTATAGTATTGGCTAAACGGTTAAATATGCACTGTATTGCAGAAGGCGTAGAAACAACAAGACAACTTGAGTACTTAACCGAGCGAAACTGCAATTACATTCAAGGCTATTTATATAGCAAGCCCGTGGATGCCAAAACTATTAGTGATTATTTAAGTGCTAATACCTCTGAAATAAAAGTGAATTAGCTTAGGTCTCATCTACTAAGCTAGGTTCAAATAATCCACACTTGAAAAAATGGGCTTTGTACCAATATAAACTCTACAAACATAGTTTTAGGACAGACAATGACACAACACTTTGATTATATAGCAATAGGTGCTGGCAGTGGCGGTATTGCTTCAGCAAACAGAGCAGCAAAACTAGGCAAAAAGGCGGCCGTGATAGAAGCAAAACATATTGGCGGTACTTGTGTAAATGTTGGTTGTGTTCCTAAAAAAGCCATGTGGTATGCAGGACAAATAAGTGATGCACTAAAGTATGCCCATGACTATGGTTTTAAACTAGATAAAAAAGGTTTCGATTGGGCTAAGCTTGTTAACAATAGAGAAGCCTATATTGAGCGTATTCATGGCGCTTATCAGCGAGGTTTTGACGCCAACAAGGTTACTGTGATCAATGGCTTCGCTAAATTTGTTGATAAAAACACAGTAGAGGTAGATGGCACTTTTTATACAGCTGATCACATTACTATTGCAACAGGAGGCAGACCGTCAATTCCTAATATTGAAGGTGCAGAGTATGGTATCGACTCCGATGGCTTTTTTGCTTTGGAAGAACAACCAGAATCTGTTGCGGTCGTTGGTGCAGGTTATATAGCCGTTGAACTCGCGGGCGTCTTTCATGCCCTTGGTACGCAGGCACACTTATTAGTACGTAAAGAAAAGCCACTACGCGCTTTTGATGAAATGTTATCAACTACCTTAGTTGAGCAAATGGAAAAGCACGGACCAACATTACACAATCATTCTACTCCTGAACGTATTGAAAAGCGTAGTGATGGTCAATTACTTGTTCACCTAACAAATGGTCAAACAATAGGCCCAGTTGAAAAACTTGTTTGGGCGATAGGGCGAGAGCCTGCAACAGATAACATCAACTTAGATCTTGCTGGCGTGAAAACTAACGAACAAGGTTATATAGAAACCGATAAATATCAAAATACCAATGTTGCAGGTATTTATGCTGTCGGTGATAACACAGGCCGCGCTCAATTAACACCTGTGGCCGTTGCCGCAGGGCGTCGCTTATGTGAAAGATTATTTAATAATAAACCAGACGAACACTTAGATTACACAGATATTGCCACGGTAGTATTTAGTCACCCAGTTATTGGCACCGTGGGTTTAACTGAGGCTGAGGCAGAAGCAGAATTCGGTGAAGACAATATCAGTGTTTATACTTCACAATTCACCGCTTTATATCAAGCGATTACTGAAGAGTATCGAGACCCAACACGCATGAAGCTTATTTGTGTCGGTAAAGAAGAGAAAATTGTCGGTATTCACTCTATTGGTTTTGGCAGCGATGAATTATTACAAGGCTTTGCGGTAGCGTTAAAAATGGGCGCAACCAAAGCAGACTTTGATAACACTATTGCTATTCACCCCACTTCTGCGGAAGAGTTTGTTACCATGGCTTGATGGAGTGTGTAAAGTTCCACTTCTTATAAGCTAATTATTGTAGCCAACACAAATTGATACTTATGTTGGCTAATAACTCCTATTTAAAACTGGTTGAGCAGTTGCTAGCGCACGCCAATTCTCGCTTATGTTTTTTTGTTATTTTAAGCGGTAAAAAATCTTTAAAAAAAGTTTAATAATCTACTAGTAATGATGTCAGAATCTGCTAATCTCTTACCTCGTTATTTTTTAGAGTACATCTTTTGTACAACGGAAAAGTAACGGTGATAAAATATTTATCCACAAAAACAAAAATAAAAAATATTGTGCGTTAAAAGGATTTAGTTCTTACCTTTTTTCAATAAAATCATAAGTATGAATGAAAATACCAGAATGGCGAAGTGTCCTGTTCTGGCGTTTTTTTGTGCTTGTTAACAAACTTATCCACAAAATAGCAAAGCTATCGTTACTCGACAGTGGAGCAAATGTTTGCTTTGTGGCATGCTTAGCCAAATATCAATTTTAGTGTAAGTTTTTATGGCTACCTCTTCTGCAATTTCTCAATTATCACCGCTTATTCTGGTCGATGGTTCATCTTATTTATTTCGTGCTTATCACGTGCCTTATTTGCAGGCGTTATCAACAGCAGACGGCAGACCAACAGGTGCTATTACCGGTGTGCTGAATATGATCCGCAGCCTGAAAAAAGACTTTCCTAACGGCAACGTGGTAGTGGTTTTTGATGCCAAAGGCAAAACCTTTAGAAATGATATGTACCCAGAGTACAAAGCTAATCGCCCACCTATGCCAGATGATTTAAGAACCCAAATAGCCCCTTTGCATGAAATCATTAGCGCTATGGGCTTGCCTTTATTAGTGATACCGGGCGTTGAAGCCGATGATGTTATTGGCACCTTAGCAAAACAAGCTAGCGAACAGGGTATTGAAACGGTTATATCAACTGGTGATAAAGATATGGCGCAGTTAGTGACGCCTCATGTACGCTTAATTAATACCATGACAGACGTTGAAATGGATGAAGCGGGCGTTATTGAAAAATTTGGTGTTCGCCCTGATCAAATCATCGATTACTTAGCCTTAATGGGAGATAAAGTTGATAACATTCCTGGTGTTGTAAAGTGTGGTCCTAAAACAGCGGTTAAATGGTTAACTGAGCATGGCACACTTGATGAAGTGATTGCTAATGCTGAAAAAGTAAAAGGAAAAATTGGCGAAAATCTACGTGATGCACTTGATCAGCTGCCACTTTCTTACCAACTAGCCACTATTAAGTGTGATGTTGAACTTGAGCAAAGCGTTGAAGAGCTGCAACCTAAAGCACCAGAAATTGAAGCGTTAACCAGTTTATACCAAGAGTACGAACTAAAACGTTTGTTGGCTGATTTAGGTAAAAGTAGTGATGATACACCTGCAGATAAAACAGGTAAGAAACAGTCAACAAAAGCAACCACCAGTAATACTTCAAGTGTTGATGTTGTTGCCGTTGATGTAGAGCAATGTGAATACGATATTATTCTCGACCAAACCAGTTTTACCCTGTGGTTAGACAAACTCAGTAACAGCGAAGCTTTTGCCTTTGATACCGAAACCACTAGTGTTGATTATATGAAAGCTGAGCTTGTCGGTTTATCATTTGCCGTAGAGGTGGGTAAAGCCGCCTATGTGCCGCTTACTCATGATTATGTTGGCGCACCAGAGCAGTTAGATAAAGCATGGGTGTTAGCACGGTTAAAACCTTTATTAGAAAGCAAAACCATTAAAAAAGTTGGTCAAAACTTAAAGTATGATGCCAATGTGCTTAGTCACGAGGAGATTAAGTTACAAGGTGTTGATTTTGATACCATGATTGAGTCTTACTGCTATAACAGTGTCGCGACTCGTCATAATATGGATGCCTTGGCGCTTAAATATCTTGATTATAAAACCGTTCATTTTGAGGATATTGCCGGAAAAGGAGCTAAGCAGTTAACCTTTAACCAAATAGATATTGAAAAAGCAGGTCATTATGCCGCTGAAGATGCTGATATTACTCTTCGCTTGCATCAAGCTATTTTTCCAGCGCTTAAACAATTACCAGAGCAACTGAGTGTTTATAACGACATAGAAATGCCTCTGATGCCTGTGCTTGCGCAAATGGAGCAAACGGGGGTGTTGATTGACAGTGATTTGCTAGCTGAGCAAAGTCAGAGTATCGGCCAACGTTTAGATGAATTAGAAATTGAGGCCCATAACTTAGCAGGAAAAAGCTTTAATTTAGGCTCACCTAAACAGTTACAGCAAATTTTGTTTGAAGAGTTAAATATTCCGGTCATCAAAAAGACACCAAAAGGCGCGCCTTCTACCGCAGAAGAGGTTTTGCAAGAGCTAGCATTAGATTATCCTTTACCTAAAATTATTTTAGAAAACCGTGGCTTAAGTAAATTAAAGTCTACTTATACCGACAAGCTACCCATGATGGTTAGCAATAAAACTGGGCGCGTACATACTTCGTATCATCAAGCCGTTACGGCTACGGGTCGTTTATCGTCAACGGATCCAAACTTACAAAACATTCCAATTCGTAGCGAACAAGGACGAAAAATACGCCAAGCGTTTATTGCGCCTAAAGATCATAAAATAGTCGCCATTGATTACTCGCAAATTGAACTGCGTATTATGGCGCATTTATCTAATGATAAAGGCCTTGTCAGCGCTTTTAGTGAAGGTAAAGATATTCATAGAGCTACCGCAGCAGAAATTTTTGCTGTTGAATTGGATGAAGTTACCAGTGATCAACGCCGTAGTGCTAAAGCGATTAACTTTGGTTTAATTTATGGTATGTCAGCTTTTGGCTTAGCCAAGCAGTTACATATTGGTCGTGCTCAAGCACAAGAATATCAAGACAAATACTTCCAACGTTACCCGGGTGTATTAACTTATATGGAAGACACACGTCAGCAAGCGAGTGAGCAGGGTTATGTGGAAACTTTATTTGGTCGTCGTTTATTTTTACCTGATATTAATGCCAAAAATGGCATGCGGAAAAAAGCGGCTGAGCGTGCCGCCATTAATGCGCCAATGCAAGGTACAGCTGCCGATATCATTAAAAAGGCGATGTTATCTGTAGCGAGCTGGTTGGCTGAGCAAAATGATGATCGCATCAAAATGACTATGCAGGTACACGATGAATTAATCTTTGAAATTCATCAAGATATTGTTGAGGAAACTACCGCTAAGTTAGTTGAGTTAATGAACAATGCCGTTGAGCTTTCAGTGCCCTTGATTGCTGAAGCGGGTATTGGCGATAACTGGGATGAAGCGCACTAAGCGAAATAAATATCGTCCTAACAAGGTCTACTAACTAACACAATAACTATCCCTTGTGTTGTGTTTCATGTTTTGCTGCCAACTTGCTTTCAGGTTGGCAGCTTTTTTATCTCCCTTTAGCAATCCTTCGTCCCTTAGACAAGTTCAGAGCAAACGAAAGCTATCTATAATAAGAGAGTAATCACATGTTTATACCTTGAGTTATCCGCTTGCCCTGAGCGCGAAGCGGTCGAAGGGCTGAAGGAGGTAGCTAATTTGCGGGTTCTGAATAATCAGATATCTTCAGGGTAAGAGAAACTTGTTCAGGGCAAGTGATTGGAGCGACTATTCGAAGGCTAAGCATTTGAGTATCGCTCTTTATTGCCTAACCACCTTTGAATAAGGGCTTGGGCACTTTCAGGATATTGGCGAGATAACAAATAGGCTTTTTGTTGTATGTCTGGGATTAAATAACCATCACGCACTAAATCGGCAATTTTAAGCTCTGCTAAGCCAGTTTGTCTTGTACCGAGAAGCTCTCCGGGACCACGGATTTCCAAATCTTTTTCTGCTATGACAAAACCATCGTTACTTTCTCTTAATACTGCCATGCGTTTGGTTGCGGTTTTAGATAAAGGGGCTTTGTACATTAATACACAAAAAGAAGCTATTGAGCCTCGACCAACACGGCCTCGCAACTGATGCAATTGCGCTAAGCCTAAACGCTCAGGGTTTTCAATCACCATCAAACTGGCGTTAGGTACATCAACACCTACTTCAATAACCGTAGTAGCAATGAGTAAGTGAATATCGCCAGCTTTAAAGGCGTCCATTACCTTTTGTTTTTCATCGGCTTTCATGCGGCCATGTACTAAGCCAACAACTAGTTCGGGTAGTTGCTCTTGTAGAAAAACAGCCGTATCTTCAGCCGCTTGGCACTGTAATACTTCAGACTCTTCAATGAGGGTACACACCCAGTAAGCTTGACGCTTATCGTTAATGCAGCCTTGACGAATACGCTCAATAACATCATCACGCCTTGAGTCGGGCAAGGCTATAGTGTTAATAGGCGTTCTGCCCGGTGGTAATTCATCAATAACCGAAGTATCTAAATCAGCATAGGCGGTCATAGCTAATGTGCGCGGAATAGGGGTAGCTGTCATAATTAACTGGTGGGGGTAATTACCTTCAAACTCACCTTTTTCCCGTAAAGAAAGTCGCTGATGTACGCCAAATTTGTGCTGTTCGTCAATAATAATAAGCACTAGTTTATGAAAAACCACATCGGCCTGAAAAAGTGCGTGGGTGCCAATAACCATTTGCATTTCACCGCTGGCAATTGTTGCTAGCGCTTCTCGTCTTGCTTTGGCTTTCGTTTTACCAGCCAACCAACCCGCTTTGATAGTTAACGGCTCAAACCATCGCTGAAAATTAAGCGCATGCTGCTCTGCTAATATTTCTGTCGGTGCCATTAAAGCAACTTGATAGCCTTGATTAATAGCATTTAACGCGGCTAAAGCTGCCACTAATGTTTTGCCAGAGCCGACATCACCTTGCACCAAACGCATCATAGGTTGTGATTTGGCTAAATCTTTTTTGATTTCATTAACTACTCTTGCTTGTGCATTGGTAGGGGTAAAAGGCAATGTCGCTAAAAAATCATGCTCGACGCTTTCGTTACCCATAAGTGATACCGCTTGATGTACATCGCTATTTTTTCTAACGTTTAACATACTTAGGTTATGAGCAAGCAGTTCTTCTCTAATTAATCGCAATTGGGCAGGGTGTTTACCTTGCTCAAGTTGGCTAGTAGAAGTATCTGGTGTCGGCCTATGTATAATCGCTAACGCTTGCTCTAAGGAGTATTTTTCATCAAATAGACTGTTAGGCAGTAACTCATCAATTTTGCCGCGTTGAAGTCGTACTAATGCTTGCTCGGTTAGGTTACGCAGCGTTATTTGCTTTAAACCATCTGTGGTTGGATAAACTGGCGTTAGGGTTTCTTCAACGGGAGTTAAAGCAACATCATTGTCTAAAGACTTATACTCAGGGTGAACTATTTGAAAGCCTCTAGGCCCTCGCTTTATTTCGCCATAACAACGTATAGTTCTACCAACACTTAGACTATTTTTTTGACTGGCGGAAAAGCTAAAAAAGCATAGTTGTACACTGCCTGTACCGTCATTGAGGGTAACAACTAGCATGCGGCGTTTGCCATGGGTTATTTGGCTGTTAGTGATTTCGCCAATAATGTTGGTGTGGGTGCCAACTAGGCAATCTCGTATGGTGGTAACACGAGTTCTGTCTTCATAACGAAGCGGTAGGTGGAAAAGCAAGTCTTGCACTGACACTAAACCAATTTTAGCAAGTTTAGTTGTCATACTTGGCCCAACTCCTTTTAGGGAAGATAAGGCCAGCGTTGATAACTTTGTCAGTGCTTCTATTGTCATAGGGAGCGAATAAACCTGTGCAGGAGCTAGTTAATCATCAAGGTGTTGCCAAGCACTCTTATCCATTTGCATTTTTTGCCACCAAGTTTCATCTGCAACAATTTGCCCTTCTTCATCTATGGTAGGATAAGGTAAGCCTTTTCGTTGGCAGGCTTCGGCAAATATCGGGTGTCCACCTTCAAACAGAATACGCTGACGACGCTCATGGCTTAATTTTGCTTGCTGATACATACCTGCCATTTCACGTTGACGCTGCGCTTCATATAGTACAACTGAGCAAGCAACGGAAACGTTCAATGATTGCACCATACCGACCATGGGAATAATAATATCTTGATCGGCAAGGTCGAGCGCCGCTTGTGAAGCGCCAAATTTTTCTTGCCCTAAAATAATTGCCGTTGGCTTAGTGTAATCAATTTCTCTAAAATCAACCGCCGTATCTGATAAGTTGGTGACCAGTACTTGCATACCTTGTGATTTGAGCGCTTTAATAGCATCAGCAGTTTGATGGTAATTATGCACATCAATCCAGTTTTGACTGCCAGCGGCACTGCCGCCACGTACCTCAGCCTCTTCACTCTTCCAAACGGCGTGTACATCACTAACACCTATGGCATCACAAGTACGCACTACTGCTGCTAGGTTATGAGTTTTGTGTACGCCTTCCATACAAACGGTAAGATCTGGTTGGCGTTTATCTAGCATAGTATTTATGCGTTGAAGTCTTTCAGGAGTCATAATTAATTAACGTTTGGTAGTTCCATAATGCCGTCTATTTCAATATCGACACCTTTAGGTAATTTTGACACTTGAATAGCTGCACGGGCAGGATAAGGTTGGTCAAAATATTTTGACATGATTTCATTTACTTGGGCAAAGTTATCTAGGTCAATCATGAAAATATTTACTTTGACCATGTCATTAATTGAGCCTCCAGCCGCTTCACAAACAGCCGATAGGTTTTTAAAGACTTGCTCTGCTTGTTCATTGAATCCGCCTTCAATAACTTCCATAGTCTCTGGCACTAACGGAATTTGCCCTGATAAATAAACAGTATTATTAACTTTCACTGCTTGGCTGTAGGTGCCAATGGCGCTTGGCGCTTGATCTGTGCTGATAATGCTTTTCATAGAATATCCTGAATGAGAATTTTATTTATTGCGAATGACGCGTTGAACATCAATCATTACTTTAATTTTACGAATAATGTCGGCAAGGTGAATACGATCGCGGCAGGTTATTTCCATGTCGATAACATATAAGCCTGCTTCTTTTTCGCCTGAATTTAAACTGTGAACATTTGAGCCACATTTAGCTACAACATTGGTCAGTAGCGCAAGAGCTCCTTGGTGATTGATAATTTCAACACGCAGTTTTGCGATAAACTCTTTATCAATATCGTTATCCCATTTGACCGGGAATAGCCCGCCTTGCTCATGGCCTTTAATATTTCGACAGCCTTGTTGATGAACCATTAAACCTTTACCTGGGCTTAGGTAGGCTAAAATTGAATCGCCAGGAATAGGGCGACAACACTTGCCGTAACTTACTAACATGCCCTCTGTGCCCTTGATAGGCATTTTCGCTTTACCGGTTGCTGTATTTATATCATTATCTTCGGTAAATTCGTCAGTGAGCCGTCTAGCGATACCAATACTTAAGGCGTTACCTAAACCAATATTCGTTAATAGCTCATCAAAGGTTTTGTTGCCGCTTTGCTCAACCACTTCGACAATTTTTTCTTCGCTAATATCTTCAAGTTTAACTTTACCTAAGGCGTGGCTCAGTAATCGTTCGCCAAGCATTTTCGATTCTGTTTGTTCTCGGCTGCGCAAATAGGTACGTATTTGTAATCTTGCTTTTGCGGTAACAACAAAGTTTAACCAAGTGGCATTGGGTCTTGCGGCGGCAGATGTGACTACTTCAATGGTTTGTCCAGAGTCTAATGGCTGGCTCATTGGGTAAGGTTTTCTATCTACTTTTACACCAACACAAGAGTTACCAACATCGGTATGAACAGCGTAAGCAAAGTCTACAGCTGTTGCGCCCATAGGTAATTCAATAATTCTTCCTTCAGGAGTGAAAACATAAATCTCTTCCGGAAAAAGATCAGATTTAACGTTTTCGATAAATTCAAATGAACTACCTGCACTTTGCTGTAACTCTAATAAGCTTTGCATCCAACGGCGAGCTTTCATTTGTGCTGTGGTGTCGACATTACCACCACCTTCTTTATATAACCAGTGGGCTGCTACACCCTTATCAGCCATCTGATCCATGTCTTGAGTTCTAATTTGCACCTCAACAGGAATACCGTGAGGGCCAATAAGTGATGTGTGTAATGAACGATAACCATTGGTTTTAGGGATGGCGATATAATCTTTAAAGCGGGTTTCGATAGGTTTATATAAGTTGTGCATAGCGCCAAGTGCGCGGTAACAGTCATCAATTTTATCTTCAACAATGACACGAAAAGCATAAATATCCATAACTTCGTTAAACATAAGCTCTTTGTTGAGCATTTTACGATATATAGAATATAAGTGTTTTTCTCGACCTACGACTTGCGCTTTGATATTGCTTTCATTTAAACGGGCACATACCTCTTCTTGGATGTTATCAATGATGGCTTTTCGGTTACCACGAGCACTTTTTACCGCAGACTTAAGTGCTCGAGAGCGCATCGGGTAAAGTGCCTCAAAGCCTAATAGCTCTAATTCATTTTTAATGTCATGAATACCTAAACGGTTCGCTATTGGGGCATAAATTTCTAGTGTTTCACGGGCTATGCGACGGCGTTTATCTGGCCTTAGTGAACCAAGGGTGCGCATGTTGTGAGTTCTGTCGGCAAGTTTGATTAAAATAACACGAATATCTTGCACCATGGCTAATACCATTTTTCGGAAGTTTTCCGCTTGCATCTCTTCTTTGTTATCAAACTTTAGCTTGTCTAGTTTACTGACCCCTTCAACCAATTCTGCGACGGTATGACCAAAGAGCTCGGCAAGTTCATCCTTTGTCACTTCGGTATCTTCAATAACATCATGAAGCAGGGCAGCCATGAGGGTTTCATGGTCTAAATGCATTTTAGCTAGGTTTAAAGCTACAGCAACAGGGTGAGTGATATAGGGATCACCACTAGAGCGCATTTGGCCATCATGTGCATCGCGTGCAACAATGTATGCGTGCTTAAGCAAATCAACTTGTACTTTTGAAAGGTAGGTTGCACTGAGTTCTTTCAATGGTTCAAATAAATACACTCTTCACTCCACTTTGAAGATAATAAGAATAGAAATCGGTTTATAAAGATAGAATACGTACCTTTGCGCTAAATGCAAAGGAAATTATAAGGTCACGCGTGTGGTACAAGGAGCAATAAAAAACGCGCAATTTCTTCGTGTTGAGACGAAAAGAATTACGCGTTGATGTAATTAGGTTAACTATTGTTGCTAATTAGCCTAATTCTTGAGATTGTCCACCAACAATTGCAGCTACAGCATCTAATTCAGCAGTGTCTTGTTGAATTTGCTCTTGACGATCTGAAGAGTCCATTGACTCATTACTAACTAGGTCAGCTTCAATTTCACGTAAAGCTAATACGGTTGGTTTATCGTTTTCGACTTCAACCAAAGGATCTTTTCCGCCCGTTGCAATTTGACGAGCACGACGTGATGCAACTAACACCAAATCAAAACGATTACCGATTTTTTCTACGGCATCTTCAACAGTTACGCGAGCCATTTGGTCACTCCAACTAAAATTATAAAATAGCGCTGCATTTTACTGGTCGCTAAGCCATATAGCAAGTAAAAGCCTGAATGCTAGCTAAAAAAGTTCTATAACTAACCTGAACTCGGTTTAAGAGGTTTTTAATTCATTAAAATAGCTAAATAATTTACAAGGAGTAAAGCCTAGCTTGATAGTTTTGCTTAATTCAAGGCAAATTGACGCGTCAATAGCTGGCCTATTGCAAGTTAATTTAACGCAGAAGTTAGTAAAATTAGCTGCTAGGGAAATATTTATTAAGCCGAGCTCAGGTTAACTAGTGCGTTACTTTTGTCGCTAAGTAATTTTTCACACCACCTTGCATAAAGTAGTAATCTTTAATGCCGTGTTTTTCTAATAAATATTGCAGCCAATATACTTGTGTGCCAACAGCGTCAAATATCAAAATACTCGATTGAGTTGCTTTTTTGAGTCGCGGAATATTGTGATGAAATTTTTGCAAAGGCATAGAAACGGCATGTTTACTTAAAATAACTATGTCGCGCTGAAAAGGATCTCTTATGTCTATCACCAAGCTTTCATCATTAATTTTGTCAACAAAGCTTTGAGGAGAAAGCATATGACGTTGAAATTCTTCGGGAGAAATTAATTGCTCGATTTTTAATGGAGCAGTATTAAAAAATGCTGACTTTTCGGGATAAAGTTTAGCCCACTCAAGCACTCCTAAATCAAAAGTATAAACATTTTTAATGCCAAATTTTTGTGCTGTTAAGTTAGCAAGATAAGACTTTTCGCAAGTTATGCCATTACAATAGAAAACAATATTGCGTTTATCGTTTTTTCTTAGTTTTTTTAATGTAGGTATAAAGCCTAAATTACTAATAGGGATATTAATAGCATCGTTGATGTGTAATATACTGAATTCGTATGATGAACGAACGTCTACAACCAAAAACTTATCTTTATTTGTAGCTAATGCTTTGTGCGAGATGGTGGCAACTTCCTTATAGTTGTCTCGCAACGGAAAGTAAGCACCTTGAGCGGGGCTTATAACCGTCATTATTAGGCAATAAAAAAGAGTAAAAGTTACTAGTGATAGTCTCAAATTCATTACCTATTAATTCAATATAAAGAAAAGTATAGTGTAAAAATTCTTGCTAGCAAAACAGTTAGCTTGTAGTTATTTATTCACCAATCAGTTCAGCTAAGAGGGTACTATGTTCAGCAGCTTGTTGGCTGCGTTTCAATCTTTGGTTATTCACTATTGTGGTTAAATCGCTAAGTGCTAGCTCAAAATTATCGTTAACAACTATATAATCAAACTCTTGAAAATGTGAGCATTCAGCTTGTGCTTGCGCCATACGTTCGGCTATCACTTCTTCACTGTCTTGACCGCGACCACGTAAACGGTTTTCTAATTCTACTCTTGATGGTGGGCTAATAAAGATAGTGGTTACTGAAGGTTTTTTCATACGCACTTGCTGGGCACCTTGCCAATCAATATCAAGAAAAACATCAATGCCTTGGGCAAGTTGTGCATCTATAGCGGCTTCACTTGTGCCGTAGTAATTACCAAACACTTCAGCATATTCATAAAAGGCATTTTCTTCTATTAGTTTTTTAAAGTGTTCAACCGTAACAAAGTGATAATGCTCAGTATCAACTTCACCTGGACGAGGATCACGGGTTGTATGTGATACAGATACTTGCATAGGTCGAGTTGATTCTTGCTTAAGTAAAGCATTGATTAAGCTAGACTTGCCTGCACCACTTGGCGCAGAAAGAATGAATAAGTTACCTGGAGTGGTCACGGGTGTTTCCTTTAGAGTAAAATTAGGCAATAAAAAAGCTAGGTCTTATTTTACTCTATTCGAGGAAAAAAAGCCTAGCTTTGAAGCCAAATATTGCTAATTTCTTACAATACCTTAGCAATTGATTCCGCTAAATAATCAACATTACTTGGCGCAATACCCGCAATGCTCATGCGACTAGAGTCAACCATGTAAATACTGTACTCATCTTGAAGCTGTTGTACTTGCTCTGGAGTGATACCCAAGAAAGAGAACATACCTTTTTGATTGGCAATAAAACTGAAGTCACGAGTTACACCTTTTTCGATAAGCTTATCCACAATAACAGTGCGATTGCTGTTGATGCGATTACGCATTTCAGCTAACTCTTCATACCATTCTTGACGTAACTCCTCAGAGGTTAAGATAGTTTCAACGATGGCTGCACCATGAGCTGGCGGCATAGAGTAAAGTGCTCGGGCAACATTCAATACCACAGATAGTGCAACTTCAGCCGTGGCTGCTGTTTCACCTATTACGGTGCAGGCACCGATACGCTCGCGATATAAACCAAAGTTTTTTGAACATGAACTACATAAAATCATGTTATTAACCGTGTCAGCCATTAATCGTACGCCATAGGCATCTTCTTCTAAGCCGTCACCAAAACCTTGATAAGCCATATCAATTAACGGAGTAAAGCCAACATCTTTAGCCACTTGAGCAATTTGTTGCCACTGTTCTTGTGATAAGTCCATACCACTTGGGTTATGGCAACACGCATGCAATAGCACAAAATCATCGGCCGATGCTGTTTTTAATGTGCTTAACATAGCGTCAAAATCTAGGGTTTTATTTTCGTAGTCATAGTAAGGGTATTCTTGAATATCTAAACCTGCAGCGCTAAATACGGCGTTGTGGTTTGCCCAAGTAGGGTTAGATAACCAAATTTTAGCCCCTTTTTTACAGCGGCTAATAAAGTCTGCAGCAATACGTAAAGCACCTGTTCCACCGGGGGTAGAAACAGTTTTCACACGATTTTCAAGTAATACCTTGTGATGTGAACCAAAAATTAGTTTAGTCATTTCTTCATTGAAAGAAGATGAACCTGTACCACCAATATAGGTTTTGGTTAATTCATTTTCTAATCGAAACTTTTCAGCTTTCTTTACACTATTTAAAACCGTTGTATCACCGGCTTCGTTTTTGTAAACACCAACACCTAAATCAATTTTATTAGGGTTAGTATCTGCGCGGTACTTAATTGAAAGGCCTAGAATAGGGTCGGCAGGCAAAGCTTTTAGGCTAGCAAACATGACTGAAATTTACCTTATATGGTGTAAAAATTAAAAAGCAAGCATAGCCTAAAAATGTGCTGAGATTAAGGTTTTTTAGCTAAAATAGCAGACAAATCTTTGTGGTGATTTTTTTACACTGAAGTGTACATTAAACATTACCTGTTAATGCGGCGATCAAGCCAATAACCCCACCAAAAACTCCACCCCAAACTACTAACCAGCCTAAGTGTTTTTTGATCATGGTTTGAATAATTTCTTTCACTAATTGTGGAGTTAGCTCATTTAAACGCTTCTCGATAATATCACTCACCTTGTCTTGCATGGTGGCAATCATATCAGGCTGCTCTAACTCATCGCGTAACAAACTGGTAAAGTCATCACTTTGGCTAATTTCTGTAATGGAGCCTTTCATTTTTTCAATGAAAGGCTCTTTCATGGGTTGTAAGGCTTCACTGCCACCGACCATGGCAAGCATAGGCGCAAAAGATGAACCTTCAATAACGCTTACTAAATTGTCGAAAGCGGGCGTTAAGTCAACTTTCTCAATGACGGGGCTTAAATCAATACTACTTGCCGCACCTGAACTGGAAGAGAGAAAGCGGTCGATATTTTCTTTAGTAAAGAATTGTTCCATCATCAGTTGACGAATACCTAGTTTAAAATCTTCAAAGCGCGCAGGAATAACGCCAGAACCATATAAACCGGGTACTTTTTCAAATAACATATGCACAGCCAACCAGTTTGTTACTGCCCCCGATAAAGCAAATAAGCCAACAGTGTAGAGAATGTGATTTGCTAAAAATAATCCAGATAAGGTAAATACTAAAGCAAAAAAATTAGTGACTAAGCTTTTGTTCACTGATGGCTCCACAATGATGATATAGTTAATGTTTATTGTTATGCCAAATATTATACCTAAGTAATCACGATGAAAAAATCCTTAAAATACCTTTTCGCTATGTCTGCGCTTTTATTGGTAAATGCCTGTGGTGCTGGCGATGCTTCAGATGAACAATGGCGTAGTTTAGAGTTGAAAAATACTGTATTACTCACATTGCCCCATGGCAAAGTTGTTGTAGAACTAGCTCCCCAGTTTTCTCCAAATCATGTCATTCAATTTAGTCAGTTGGTTAAAAAAGGCTTTTATGATGGCAACAAGTTTTATCGCGTTATTGATGGTTTTGTTGCACAGGCAGGCCCTAAAGACGGTAGTGAAGCAGATAAATCAGTACCGCTACTGAAAATCGAAGGGCAGTGGCAAACAGATAAAGAGTGGGCACTTACCTTAGTGCAAAATGATGATTTATTTGCCCCGCAAACAGGATTTAAGCAAGGATTTGCCATAGCGAGTGATACTGAAAAACAAACGGCTTGGCTCACCCATTGCCCTGGCACATTAGCTATGGCGCGGGGTAATGAAGCTGACTCTGCCTCTAGCCACTTTTATTTTGTTATTGGGCAGGCGCCTCGTTATTTAGATAAAATTATGACTATATTTGGTCGTGTGGTTTACGGTATGGAGCATATTCAAGCGATACAGCGTACATCGGTTATTGAAGGAGAAAGAGCGGTAGACCATAGAGAGTTTACTGTGATTGAAAACATACAATTAATGGTAGATGTCCCCGTAGATGAGCGCATTATTATTGAAGTAGAAAATACTGAGTCTAGCGCTTTTAAAGAGCGTTTAATAAAACGTCGAGCGAGAGAGCATGAGTTTTTTTATCAAAAACCACCACCAGTATTAGATATATGCCAAGTGCCACTTCGTAGCCGCTTAGTTTCTGCTGGCTCGAAGTAGCAAGGCTAGAGCTTTAGAAAAAGTGTAAAGAGTATTTATGAAAACCAATTTAATTACCCGTGCAGGCTTCGAGTTGTTACAAAAAGAGCTTACTTATCTGTGGAAAGTCGAGCGTCCCGAAACCACTAAAAAGGTGTCATGGGCAGCAAGCTTAGGTGATCGTTCTGAAAATGCCGACTATCAATATAATAAAAAGCGTCTGCGTGAAATTGATCGCCGAGTTCGTTATTTAACAAAGCGTCTCGAAGATATCCAAGTTGTTGATTTTAACAAGCAGCAAGAAGGTAAAGTATTTTTTGGTGCTTGGGTAGTTATTGAAAACGATGATGAAGAGCAGCTTAAATTCAAAATAGTTGGACCCGATGAAATTTTTGGTCGCAATGATTATATCTCGATAGATTCTCCCATGGCGCGCGCATTATTAAAAAAAGAAGTTGATGATGAAGCGGTTGTTAACACACCATCGGGAGAGAAGTTTTGGACCGTGATTGAAATTTCTTATCAAGACTAAGCAGTATTACTCTGCTGTTGAGCTTCGAAGTTTAATAACCACTCCTTTCTGTGTAAACCACCAGCATAGCCCGTTAAGCTGCCATTTTTACCAATAACTCTATGGCATGGGATAACAATAGCAATTGGATTGGCGCCATTAGCCGCACCAACAGCACGGACTGCTGTTTTATTATTCATTAATTCTGCTTGCTGGCTATAGTAACGCGTTTCGCCATAGGGGATTTGCTGAAGCGCTTGCCAAGTTTGTTGTCTAAAAGGCGTGCCTTTGGGGGCTAAGGGTAAATCAAAATGAGTTCTGCTGCCTGCAAAATATTGTATTAATTGTTGTTTAGCTGCGACGGTGAGCTTGTTCTCTTGAACGTCACTTTTCCCAACACTTTCTTCAGTCATGCTTTCTGGTTTAATGATATCGAGAAACTCTATACGATATATAGCTTGCTTATCAGCAAAAATGCCTAACTCACCAATCGGTGTCGATAAAAGGCTACAAAAAGAAGAGGTCATAATAAATTCCATATTTGAAAAGTTAAATAAGATTGCCATGGTGAAGCATCTTTTGGGCTTAGATTTATCTCTTGTTGATTAAGCGCATTTTTCACGCCTAGATCGCCACCTAGCCAGATGTTGGGATCACTTAAGCCCCGCATTTTTGCGTAGTCTACTGTCCAAGGGCCAATGCCTTTTAATTGTAACCAAGCATCAGGTGATGCTGTGGGGTTATCAGCGATAAATTGGGCAAAGCTTAACAGGGTTTGACGCCGTGCTGCGGGCATTTTTAATTCCGTTAGGTCTTTGCTGAGCAGTGCTTGTGGTCGTGGAAAAAAGGTTAAATCATTATGCTTCTCCCCGTAACAATCTACTAACCTTGTTACCAGCTTTATTGCGGCATTAACAGAAATCTGTTGTCCCAAAATAGCTCTAACGCCAGCTTCAAATAAATTCCAAGTTCCCGGCAAACGCAAACCAGTGTGTAATTTATCATTTAACGTTGGCAAATGATTAAGTTGTTGGTCAATGTTTTGTATTGGGGCGTCTAAATCCAATATACGGCGAATATTTCTTACTACAGGTATCAAGTAAGTGAGATCGTTAATACTGATATTAACGCTGAAACCATTTTTATCGGCAATATGAGTTGCAGTAAATTGTCCGTAAACATCTTCTTCATTTGTTGAAGGCCAAGTGAAGGTTCTGCCATAGCTATCTTCGCTTGACCACTCTGTTGATGTTACCGCTCTGTGAGTCAAAAAACCTCTTAATATAGGCCAAGCATACGGTGGCCGATAACTTAAAAACAATGTGATTGCTTTGGTAGCAACTAATGGTGACTTCGCTCTTCTTAAGCTTGAAGGGGTTAAGGCTAACTTTTGTTGAAAACAATCATTGAAGCGTCTCAGACTTTTAAAACCAGCGGCGTAGGCAACTTCTGTTATGCTCATTGAGGTTTGTTGTAGTAACGTTTTAGCAAACATTAATTGTTGGTGTTGAGCATAATTTTTTGCGCTATTACCTAAATTTTCTTGAAAGAGCTTATTTAGGTATCGGCTAGTAATGCCTAAACGTTCAGCAAGTTGGCTAATTGTCTGAAATGTCAAAGCCCCTTCATTGATAAGATTAAGCGCTCGTTCAAACGTGGTATTTTTTCCTTTCCATGCAAAAGAGTCTGGTGCTGCATCAGGGCGACACCGTAAACATGGACGATAGCCATGGTTAGTTGCAGCAATAGACGTTGGAAAGTATTCAACATTACTCTCTTTTGGGGCTGGCGCAGGACAAATAGGTCGGCAGAATATGCCAGTTGTTTTTACAGCTACGAAGAATTGACCATCAAAGCGCGCATCGCGAGATAATCGCGCTTGTTGGTATTGGGCATGGTCCATTAACGTTTTCATAATCCGAATAGGTTTGTACTCAGTGTAATAGCTTGTATATAGTTTCACTAGCCAGATTCGGAACTGAATGTTAAAGAAAGGAAGTTATTACTAACTGTCTTCAAGTATTTCTTTGGCAGCTCTAAATGCTTCTTGGGCTGCCGGTGCGCCGCAATATACCGCGCTGTGCAGTAACACTTCACGAATTTCATCGGCACTAGCGCCATTGTTTAATGCCCCGCGAATATGGCCTTTTAATTCTTGTGGGGCTTTCAATGCTGCTAACATGGCAATAGTAACAAGGCTGCGAGTTTTTAGATCAATACCGCCTCTTTGCCATGTTGAACCCCAGCCGTGAGCATTGATATATTCTTGCATAGGCTCAGTAAGGTCACTGGTATTATTAAGTGCACGATCAACAAATTCATCGCCCATAACTTGTCTACGAATTTTTTCACCCTGTTCAGCTGACATTTTATTCCCCTGTTTTTAAGTTTGCTTAGCGTCACACATGATATGAATGTTTTTGTATTGTTGTAAAATTACCTTAGCTTCTTTTCACTATAAATAGCCTATCTGATACTAAGTTAGTGCTTTAGCAGCAATTAATAAATTGGCATAAACAGCTTTTTCATCCATACTTAAACAATTGTTATCCCATGATTTATAGAAGAAAAACGGAGCCAATGAAAACCCTAGTTGTTGAACCTTCTAAAACATATCGTTTACTGCTTAATGAGTTCTTGAATGGTTTTTCTATAAACCCGCAAGAAGTCTTAGATGGCGCTGCAGCTATGCATGATATAGAAAATCATCAATATGACTTAATTTGTATTGCCATGAACTTACCCGATATGAAAGGGGTTGAGTTAGCTAAAAAAATAAAAGAAACCGTTGGCTATGAAAACTGTACTGTTATTATTTTTTCCAGCGAGTTAAATCAAGAAAAGTTAGCGCAAGCTAAAACACCACAAGTTAACTATATCTGTCAAAGAATGGCATTGGATAAGTTAAAAACGTTATTTGCTAAGCTTACTCAGGATGAGGTGATATCATATGAGGGCAAGGGTCATATTCTCTTTATTGAAGACCATATAACCCAAGCAAAAGTTACCATAGCTATGCTAGAAGAAATGGGCATTACGGTTGAGCATTGTACCAGTGCTGAAGCAGGCATTGAAGCACTCGAAAAAAATAACTATGACCTAGTATTGCTCGATATAGTGTTAGAAGGAAAGAAAGATGGTATTGACTTTATTGAAGATATAAGAGCTACTCAAGACGAAAATATGTTAATACCCATATTAGCTATTTCAGCCTCTTTAAGTGATAGCCAACGAATTCGTGCCTTAAAGGTGGGCGCAAATGACTTTATCAATAAGCCGTTTATTCAAGCGGAGCTTGCGGCTAGACTCAAAAACATGCTGTTAACTCAGCAGTTATACCAACAAGTTAATGAGCAAAAAAAGACCTTGGAAAAAATGGCCATGACGGATCAACTGACTGGGCTATATAACCGACACTTTTTGATGCCTTTCGTTAACAAAGCATTAACGGCAGCGAAACGGTATAATCATCCGCTTTCTATCGTGATGATTGATTTAGATAAGTTTAAGCTGATTAACGATAAGTTAGGGCATGGGGTTGGTGATCAGCTATTATGTGATATTAGCCAAATATTAAATGATAATTGCCGAAATGAAGATGCTGCCATTCGACTTGGCGGAGATGAGTTTTTACTTGTGCTTCCCCATTGCTCGTTAGAGCAAGCTAAATATAAAACACAAATATTTAAAGATGCGATTAAAGAACTTCCTCCCGCTGATTTTAGAACATCAGCAAGTTTTGGGATTAGCTCTACAGAGTGTGGTTCATTTGACTTTGAATCCCTTTTTTCTCTGGCTGATGCAGCGGCGTATCAAGCTAAAATGAAAGGTGGAGATGAAATTTGCTATTAAGACTTATTTGATAAAGCAACTTTCTGTTATGATCTGGCTATATTTTATTTTGAAATAAATGCTAATACTATTCTTCTACAGATTGGTATAAACAGCAAAGCTGGAACAGTTAAGTAATGTCTACTACCACCAAACAAATCAGCGAGCAAATCGCTCAAGAATTACAAGTTAAAAACTCACAAATTGAAGCGGCCATTGCTTTACTCGATGATGGTGCAACTGTGCCCTTTATTGCGCGATATCGAAAAGAAGCGACTCAAGGCCTAGATGATAATCACTTGCGTGAATTAGAATCACGATTAAATTATTTACGTGATTTAGAAGCCCGCCGTCAGGTTATTTTAACCAGCATTGAGCAACAAGGTAGGTTAACTCCTGAGTTAACTAAACAAATTACCCATGCCGATAATAAAACCCGATTAGAAGATTTATACCTACCGTTTAAACCTAAGCGTCGTACTAAAGGAAAAATAGCAACAGAGGCGGGTATTGAGCCATTAGCAAATAGCTTGTTCAATCACTGGCAACTTTCTCCTGAACAAGAAGCAGAAAAATATATTAATAAAGAGGCAGGCTTTGCTGATATCAAAGCCGTGTTAGAGGGCGCTAGTTCTATTTTAGCTGAGCGCTATAGTGAAGATGCTAACTTATTACAAAAGTTGCGAAATCATATGCTTAAACAAGCCCACTTAACGAGTAAAGTCGTTAAAGGGCAGGAAAAGTCAGCCGTAAAGTTTCGTGATTATTTTGATCATAGTGAAAAATTAAAAACTGTGCCGTCACATCGAATGCTTGCCATGTTGCGTGGCCGAAACGAAGGTTTTTTGCAATTAAAAATTGATGTTGATCCTAACCAAGAAAAAAGTGAGCTTTCAAGTGCAGAGCAAATTATTAGCGATCATTTAACCTTACGATGTTTTTCGCAAGGAAACCAGCAAGGTGCGGTTAGCTTTTTAGCAAATACAGTTCGTTTAGCGTGGAAAACCAAGTTGAGTGTAAGCTTAACTAATGAATTGCTTACTCAGTTACGCCAACAAGCAGAATTACAGGCTATTAAAGTGTTTGCTGAAAACTTATCTGACTTGTTAATGGCTGCGCCTGCTGGGGCAAAAGTTACTTTGGGTTTAGATCCAGGCTTAAGAACCGGTTGTAAAATAGCTATTGTTGATGGCACAGGAAAACTATTGCACACCACAACCATTTTTCCTCATGCACCGCAAAACCATTGGGATAAGTCAGTACGCACTTTAGTGAATATTTGCCGTCAGTTTAAAGTTGAATTGCTTGCCATTGGTAATGGTACCGGCTCTCGGGAAAGCGATAAATTAGCCAGTGATGTTATTGCTCAGTTTGAGACTAATAAACCGAAAAAAATTACCGTTTCAGAAGCTGGAGCATCGGTATATTCAGCCTCTGAGCTTGCCGCTAATGAGTTTCCAGAACTAGATGTTTCTTTGCGTGGCGCTGTTTCTATTGCCAGACGACTACAAGACCCGCTTGCTGAGTTAGTTAAAATAGACCCTAAAGCCATTGGGGTTGGGCAATACCAGCACGATGTTAGTCAGAGTCAGCTTAGCCAAAGCTTAGATAATGTTGTAGAAGATTGTGTAAATGCCGTGGGTGTGGATCTTAACTCAGCTTCCGCTGCTTTATTAACCCGTGTTGCGGGCTTAAATAAGACCATGGCAAATAATATTGTTCATTACCGAGATGAGCAAGGCGCGTTTACTAATCGCAAGCAGTTGAAAAAAGTAGCTCGTTTAGGGGCGAAAGCATTTGAGCAAGCAGCGGGATTTTTGCGTATTAACGGTGGCGATAATGCTTTAGATCAATGTGCTGTTCATCCAGAAACCTATCCAATAGTTGAGCAAATTATTAAGCAACTTAATTTACCCTATGAGCAGCTGTTAAATAATGATGCGTTATTGCAGCAAGTCAACATAGAGGATTTAGTAACCGAGCAGTTTGGTGAAATGACGGTTGAAGGTGTTATTAAAGAGCTTGCCAAACCAAGTCGTGATCCTAGGCCGGAGTTTAAAACCGCATCTTTCGCTGATGGCGTTAATAATATTGCTGATTTACAAGTAGGCATGGTGCTAGAAGGTATCGTATCAAATGTCGCTAACTTTGGTGCTTTTGTTGATATTGGCGTACATCAAGACGGTTTAGTGCATATATCATCGATGACAGATAAGTTTATTAGTGATCCTCGTGAATTAGTGAAAGCGGGCGATATTGTCAAAGTGAAGGTTACAGAAGTGGATGCAGATCGAAAACGTATTAGCTTGACTATGCGTTTAGATGACAGTGTTAATAAAAAAGCAGGAAAAGCTCCACCTTCTGCAAATCGTAGTAACGAACAGGGTAAGCACACAAACGCTAAAGTGAAAAGTGCCAATCAACATAAGCAACACAAAGCTAAGCCTAAGAAGGTGGAAAATGCCGCTATGGGTAATGCCTTTGCCGACGCTTTTGCTAAGTTAAAAAAATAATGTAGCAAAATTATAAAAAACTATTGACGATGCAAATGAGAATAATTATCATTGTCTTGTTGGTTGAGGCAAGTGAACGCTCTCTCAGTTGTTTTAGCTAATAGCAAGGTTAGAAGCTTAATGGTTACGGCTCAGGACACGTAACCATTGAGTTCCTTCTTTGAATATTGATTCAGATTTCCCAGGATCAATCGATTAAAAATTTTTGATGGTTTAACCAGTGTTTACACTATGTAAACACTGGTTTTTTTAAATATAGAGCTGTTTAAAATTTAAAGTGACTCAATACCTCTGACATACCATGACTGCTAGATTTTAACTGCAAGCTATCTTCATTGAGCTGATTTGATGTTGCAAGTGATTCGTCTGCCATGCCAGATAATTCATTAATACTTAAATTAACTTCATCTGCTGCTTGAGTTTGTTGCTCTGTAGCACGGGCAATCTGAGTATTCATCTCAGAGATAACCGCCATTAATCGATCAATCTCTGATAATGAGTCATCGGCTTCAGAAGTTTGTTCTACGGTTTGATGAGAGATTTCTTGACTTACTTTCACTGCAGAAACTGCTTCTTGGGCTCCCGATTGCAGTTTTTGAATCATTTGCTGTATTTCATTGGTACTTTGCTCTGTGCGATTAGCTAAGGTACGTACCTCATCAGCGACTACTGCAAATCCTCTTCCTTGCTCTCCTGCTCGAGCTGCTTCAATCGCGGCGTTTAGTGCTAGTAAGTTGGTTTGTTCAGCAATGCCTCTAATAACATCTAGCACAGAGCCGATATTGTCACTTTCTGTGGCAAGACTTGAGATAACCTGAGCTACACCATTAATATTACTCGATAAGGTTTGCATTTGCTCAATAGTGTTTGAAATTATTTCTTTACCCTCTGTGGTGTTATTTCTTGCATCAGTTGCTGCCTGCTCTGCTGCATTAGCGTTATTGCTCACTTCTCTAATTTGCGAAGACATTTGTTCCATTGCGGTGGCAACTTGTGTGGTAATGTCATTTTGATTTTGAGTTAATGATTGTGCATTTTCACTGGCATGAGCGACAGATTCAGCATGTTCAAGAACTACTTTTGAGTTACTTGCGACATCTGAAAGAGAGCCTCTGATTTTTTGAGTAAATTCATTAAAATAATGGGCTAATCGCGATATTTCATCTTTAGCTTGATGATCTAAAACTCGGGTTAAGTCTCCCTCTCCTTGAGCGATATCCTTCATTAGGTCAGAGGCTTGATGGGTAGGTAAAATAATACTTTTACCAAGAAAATAACCCAAAATCATAATAGCAAGTATTAGGATAACAGCATAAAAAAGCAAGGAAGCCTGCTGCTTTGCAAAGCTTGCATCAATATCGTCAATATAGCTGCCAGAGCCAATAATCCACTGCCACGGCGTAAAACCTTTTACAAAGGAAATTTTATCAACGGGCACATCAACGCCAGGCTTAGGCCACTTGTAAGGCACAAAGCCTTCTCCCTTAGCGCGAACAATATTGACCATATCAATAAATAATGCAGTGCCATCAGGATCTTTGACACCACCAACATTTTTTCCTACTAATTTGGGTTTTATAGGGTGCATAATCATGGTTGGCGAAAAGTCATTAATCCAATAATAATGGTCATTATTATATCTAAGACTTTCTACGGCATTTAAAGCTTGAGTTTTAGCTTGTTCCTCAGTGAGCTGTCCCTTAGTTTGTAACTGATGAAAATGCTGTATCACACTGTGAGCCACTTCAACAACTTGTTGGTTTGCATTGTACTTTTGCTGCACAAGTGACTTATATGCTTGAGATAAGCTGATTGAACTCAGAATGATTAAACTAATGATGATTAACACCAGAAGCAGAACAAACCGCCTTTGAATTGTGTATCTTCTTAAAAAATCCATATAAATTCCTCAAAAATTCCTAAATAATTGCTCCCTATACTTTCTGAGTTTAGTATAAATCCGAATTTATGTAGGCTATATTTGATAAAATAGTTTGTCTTCACCACCTCTTTGGCGACGATAGTCTTGAGGGAAAATTATCTTAAAACTTTTTCCTTTATGCTGTGCTGTGATTAATTCTATGGTGCCTTTAAGTCTTTGGGTAACTAGATTGTAGACAATATGAGCCCCCAAGCCTGATCCTCCTTCACCTCTTTTGGTAGTATAAAAAGGTTCAAAAATATGAGCTTTGGTTTCATCATCTAGCGGCTGTCCATCATCAGCGTATATTAGTTCAACCGTTTTCCCTTGAAGCTGAGCTGTAATGGTTATCTTTCCGTCTTGATCTGCTTTAAATGCATGCAATAGACTATTAACAACTAAATTATTTGTTATTTGGGCTATGGCGCCAGGATATGAAAATAAGAGTATGTCTTTGGGGCAGTTTAGTTCTACTTGAATGTGTGAGTGTTTTACCTTAGGTTGCAAAGAGCGCAAAATATCTTGCAGATAGTTGTGTAAATTGATTTCTCTAGCCTCGTCAACCACGCTGTCAACCGCAATCAGTTTAAAGCTCTCTATCAATTTAACCGCTCGTTTAATATTACTTAATGATAAGTCAAAACCTTGCTCTAATTCGTGAGTAAATAAAGTTAGCTGTTTTGATGTTAAATGATGCTGTGTTAATGCTGTGTTGATCGCTTTACATTTTTCCTTCATAAAACTAATAGATGTGAGCACTATGCCTATAGGTGTATTTACTTCATGGGCAACACCAGCAACTAATCCCCCCAATGCAGCCATTTTTTCATTTTCTAATAGTTGAGATTGAGTTTGCTTTAACGCGGTCAGTGTTTGGTGTAATTCATTGTTACTTTGACTTAGGGGTTCTAGGGATTTTCCCCTCTAAAGTAACATAAATCGCCACAACCCTCGCAGTTAATGGCTTGTGGAGCTGGGTTACCTTTCATTTTAGACTTCATTTTCAACAATAGGCCTAGTTATTTCCTG
>Ga0209272_10000093_pt1 | contig 118937 bp, 78 predicted proteins | sample tdDd002_FD_187125 | JGI IMG/M metagenome (GOLD analysis project Ga0209272, IMG submission 187125) | Marine sediment microbial communities from the Atlantic coast under amendment with organic carbon and nitrate - tdDd00.2 (SPAdes)... | ecosystem: Environmental > Aquatic > Marine > Coastal >...
ACAAACATGGTACAAACCCATTCCTGATTGGGGAGTCATACTTAATGATTTTCATATGGCATTTCCAGACAGATGCGGGCACATCAAATTCAAGTAAATTCAATTACACAAAAATTGAGACACTACCCACTCAGTGTCTACCAAGTCGCGCTCAGTGTCAATTAACTTGCACTCATAAACAACTAACTTGCATTCAGTGTCAATTAACTTGCACTAAGCATCAATCAAGACGCATTCAGTATCTATTAACTTATACTCAGATTCTACCAACGCATACTCATGGCTTTCCAACTCGCACTCAGTGTCTTACAGTCCGCACTTAGAGTCGCACAACTCATCATCAGGGCTTTCCAGCTCGTACTCAGTGTCTTCCAACCCGCACTTAGAGTCACACAACTCGCGCTCAGTGTCTACCAACTCGCGTTTAGAGTCTTCCAACCCGCACTCCAAGCCTTTCAACATGGTTTCCGAGTCATACCACTTGCCTCTGATTCTAACTGAGGATCTCTCTTTTTGTTCAGGGGAAAACCCGACAGCGTCTTTTTAGACCTGTTGGCGTTTCACGAATGAGAGCTTGAACGCTTCATCTAAAGGTCTGGGGCTAAAGCCCGATTTACACGCGAATCATAACACCGCTCTAAAGAGCGGTGCTTATGATATTGAATTAATAAATTCGAAGAATCCACCTGTTTGTAGCATCCGCATGCAGTCTAATACCAGCGGCTCCGTAGGAGTCGACTATTTCTTATCTCTGCGCTCACCTGCGCTCACCTGCGCTCATCTGCGCAACCGAGCTAGCGAGCTCAACGAAGTTAATCTGCGGGAAAATAATTTAATAAAACCACCTCGTCTTATTTTCCTCGTACCTCGTAAAACAAGCCACCCCTCCTTAAATGTAAGGAGGGGAAATTGTAATGTATCATGGTGATATCAGGAAATTGTGTGTTTTGGATCCGTAGGATTCAGCTGTTTGTAGCATCCGCATGCAGTCTAATACCAGCGGCTCCGTAGGAGTCGACTGTTCATTTTTTTAACCGAAGGATTACTTGTTTGTAGCCTGTTCATTTCTGCGCTCATCTGCGCTCATCTGCGCTCATCTGCGCTCATCTGCGCTCATCTGCGCTCATCTGCGCAACCGAGCTAGCGAGCTCAACGAAGTTAATCTGCGGGAAAATAATTTAATAAAACCACCCCCTCCCGAAAGCTTTCGGGATTATTTTCCTCGTACCTCGTAAAACAAGCCACCCCTCCTTAAATGTAAGGAGGAGAAATTGTAATGTATCATGGTGATATCAGGAAATTGTTTTTTTTGGATCCGTAGGATTCACCTGTTTGTAGCAAGCGAATTCAGTATAATGCCCACGGCTCCGTAGGAGTCGACTAAAAGCTATTGAACGACAAATTTATAAGCGGGTAATCCTGTCGGAATTAAAAAAACATTTTCTGCGTCCATCTGCGACATCAGCGGGAAATTTGTATGAAATGGTATTTCCAGTTGGAAATATGATTTAATTAGAATGCATTATAACCTTTAGCGATGTGTGAGGTTAACCCCAGCAAGTATCAGGCAAATGGCTAAAAATTGTCCCATTGAAATGGAGTCTCCACCAATAGTAATGCCCCAGAAAATTGCAACAATGGGGATGAGGTAGGCAATTGATGCAGCAAACACGTGGGACGATCGTTTTATGAGCTGATTGTAAATAATCACACCAAAAAAGGTTAAGACTGCCAACAGACCTAACATGCCTGCGCTTTGAGTGAAGTTTGGAGAGTTGATAGCTGTATCTAAGTCAGTAAACCAAAGATAAACCCCTGCCATGGGACCAACAAAGAGAAAGGCCAGGGATGCTATCTCAATACCGCTTAGTTTAAGCAAAGAAAAGCTAACCACATTGATACTGATAGCGACTGAAAGAATCGCCATAAACACATAAAAGACACCCATATATTGTGTGCTGCCAAAGGAATCTCCTGTCAGGGCAATCATGCAAGATCCGATTAAGCCCAAACCTATCCCGATAAGCACATTACGATTCGACTTGCCTTTGAAAAAGAGTAGAGCAAGAATTAATGTGACAGCAGGGAGCATGGCATTAAGCATACCCGCAACAGATGAGTTGATAAGGGTTTGAGCTTTAGCAAAGAAAAATGAGGGGCCGATATTTCCTGCAATTCCTGTAAGTAATAAGGGCCCGATATTCTCTTTGTTCAGCTTTCTGAAATTCTTAATGATCAGTGGGGTGAAGAGAACAAAAGATAAGAAAACCTGGAAGGCAGCAACCTGACTGTGACTAAAACTTTCAAGAGCTATTTCTCTAAGTATATATGGGCTTCCCCATATGAATGAAACCAATAGAAGTAATAACCAATTCTTGTATTTGTCTTGTAGCATGTATTCTCATTTGTTGTCTGTTCTCAGTTGTCTGATTTATTCGAACTGAAAACCAATAACTGATAACCGAAATCAATTTAGTCTTTATCCTCTTCGAAAGCTTTATATTTAGCTGTCAGAACAGCAAGCATTTCGCTGAATGAACTCACGGCAGCAAGGGTATCTTTAGAAACCTCTTTTTTCTGAAGACGTAGCATTAGAATACCATAAAGAGCGGTTAGGCAAAGCTCAACATCGTTGTTTTCATCAGTCGCTTGAGATTTTGTGCGAAACTCGGCGATATGACCGGCCGATTTTTGGAACAAGGCGATGTAAGCATTGTCCTTTTTGTTATTAAGCAGGTGCAGGTGAAAATCGTAAAGCTCGTTGATATTATTCTTGATAATCTGAAGATGACCTTTTTCTTCGATCTTCTCAATCTTCATCATTTCAATCAGGTTCTCATACCATTCTTTTATCTCGATCTGCTTCTCTTCAGGCTGATCGAAATGAACAAGAACGGCTTCTGAAATCAGCTTAATATCGAATTTGTAGGCTCTGATCAAGTCTTCAACTTGCCACATGTAAAGGATGTATTCTGCTAAATTGCTCTTTCTTTTCTCGTTTGCTATGATCATGTCTATCGTATTTTTTTAGTTCGTTAAATCCTGGGAATTCTTAAGAGGAGTAAGGGTAGGTATCTGAATTGTATAATCTGTGAAAAGAATAACAGTTCTAATTGACTATTCTCAATTAATACACTCAACTATTTATTTACTCTTCTCTTTTTAATTTATCTATAAGTCGGCGGTCATATTTTGTAGGTCGTCCAATACCTCTGTCTCTTTTCTCAAAGCCAAAGTTTTTGGTGACATTCAGCAAATCGAGTTGATCTTGTGCAGTCACATCTTTTACAAAATCGACAGCCAGTTTCGCCGACATCCGTTTGCCCGATATGGCAAGCACCTGGTACGAGCGTGTTATTGGAGGCACTCTCAGGTTGATAATTTCATTTAGCTTGACATCACGTGATGGTTTTACTGTCACGCCATCGACTGTAACTTTCCCTTTTTTGCAGGCCTCAGCAGCTAAACTCCGTGTTTTGAAGATACGGACAGCCCATAGCCATTTGTCAATTCTTACCTTATCGTCCATAGTGTGTTTCTATTATGAGATAAATAGGAATAATCTTAAGCCTTATTGTGCAGATTCATTGTTCGCTTTCTTAGGCTCTTTTTTTGTGTTGTAGGCAGTCATGGTGCGTTGTACACCTATCGTACTGATGCCTTTTATCATGTTGATGCAAATCTTGTAAAGTTCCGGCAATTTTTCCAATTCTTCCTCAGACCATTTCCCCAATACATAATCAATTTGCTTCCCCTTGCTGTATTCAGCACCAATTCCGAAACGCAAACGGATATAGTTTTGGTGTCCCAGAGTTTCGTTGATGTGCTTTAAACCATTGTGACCTGCGTCGCTTCCCTTTGGGCGAAGGCGCAAAGTACCGAATGGCAGAGCTAAATCATCAACCAAAATCATCATGTTTTCGATAGGAATATTTTCTTTCTGAAGCCAATAGTTTACAGCTTTACCACTCAGGTTCATATAAGTGCTTGGCTTAACGAGAATGAACTGTCTTCCTTTGAATTTGTATTCAGCAATGGCGCCGTATCGACCATCTTTAAATTCAATTTTAGCCGTTTCTGCTAAGGCATCCAGAATTCTGAAACCCACATTGTGACGGGTGTGGTAATATTCAGGTCCAATATTTCCTAAACCGACAATTAAATACTTCATCTCAGCGTTTTTTTCTTTGTTATCGGCCTTTGTGCCCGGGAATAAACTTTTAATAAATTTAATCATGGTGCTTCATGTTTGAGCAGAATAATAAAGGCCAATTTAATCAATTGTTTTTGATCTGTTACAGTAGATTAATTCGATTCAATTTTTCGTCGAATTGCGATTTACCAAACAGTCTTATACGATCTATCTTGATGTTTGAGCTTTTTGAGTTCAAATATACACTACGATATAGTGTCGATATACAAATTGTCAGGCATTTTGATTTCAATCTTCAAGAGAAAAAACAGCTTTTGCAATTTGATAACCGCTAATAAAAATAAAACTCCCAAGCATGGTGGCTTGGGAGCTTGTATTTTATTAAGATAGATTGTTTTAGCAATCTTACAATGTTTGCAATTATTCTGCAGAAGCCATTGCAGCAGCACGAGCAGCTCTGGTAAGTTTTACCTGAACAACAACAGCACTCTTAGCGTTCAATAGCTCAAGGTTCTCAAAAGATAATTCCCCAACCTGGATACTTTTGCTAAGACCCAACTCAGTTACATCAATAGAAAGAGATTCTGGAAGATCCTTCATGAAAGCTTTCACTTTAAGTTTTCTTAGGTTAACAGCAAGTTTACCACCTGACTGTACACCAACTGCGAAACCTTCAACTTTGATAGGTACCTCAACTTCGAATGCTTTATCTTCAGTTACCTGGAAGAAATCAACGTGAAGAGGCTTATCACTCACAGCGTGAAATTGAACTTCTCTCATTACTGCAGTAAATACTTTTCCGTCAACATCGAATTTAACGATAAATACCTCTGGAGTGAAAAGCAATTTGTTAAGATCTTTTTCACTTACAGTAAAGTGAATATTTTCTCCAGCACCATAAAGTTCACAAGGAACTAATTCTGCTTTACGTAGAGCTTTATTTGCTTTTTTTCCTAGATCTGTTCTTAATGAACCTTTTAATTCTAAAGTTTTCATTGTACTTTTTTTGTTATGCTACTCAATATAAATTTCATAGCCTTTGGTAAGGAGGCTCAATTCATATCCCATCACACGATTATAAATAGTATTACCAAAATTCGCCGCAAATATATCAATTAAATAATGAAATTTGAGCTAATTGATTTGTTATTATAAACATTAAGGATTGTTTTTGCGAAAATATCAGCAATCGTTAATGTTTTAATCTTAGGATTTACACCATCCAGTTGGATTGAATCAGTGAAAATGACCTCTTCAAGTGAAGATTCTGAGATTCTTTCGTGTGCAGGACCTGAAAGAACAGCATGCGATGCGATTGCTCTAACGCTTAATGCACCTTTGTCTTTTAGCATGTTGGCAGCTTTTGCAATGGTTCCGGCTGTGTCAATCATATCGTCAACAATAACCACATTTTTACCTTCAACATCGCCAATAGCAGTCATTTCACCAACAACGTTTGCTTTCTCACGACTTTTGTGGCAAATAGCAAGACCTGCATTCAGGAATTTGGCATAAGCATTTGCTCTTTTACTACCACCCATGTCAGGTGATGCAATAACCAGATTTTCCAGATTTAAAGCCTTAACGTGAGGCAATAAAACAGATGAACCATAAAGGTGATCAACAGGAATATCGAAGAAACCCTGAATTTGATCGGCATGTAAATCCATAGTCATCACACGGTCAACGCCAGCTGCCATTAATAGGTTAGCAACCAGTTTAGCCCCGATGGCTACTCTCGGACGATCTTTTCTGTCCTGACGAGCAAATCCGAAATATGGAATAACGGCGCATACTTTATAGGCTGAAGCTCTTTTGGCAGCATCAATCATTAATAAAAGTTCCATCAAATTATCAGCAGGAGGAACAGTAGACTGAACGACAAAAACGTGAGCTCCACGTACAGTTTCTTCGAAAGCAAATTCGAATTCACCATCGCTAAATTGAATAACGCTTGATTTACCTATTTCCAATCCGGCAGCTTCAGCAATTTGATTCGCTAATTTTGTACTTTTTGATCCGGCAAAGATTTTAATTGGGGCATTCATAAGTTGGCTGTTTTGTTTTACAGATGTTGTAAGTGACTCTAATACACTAATTATTGAATGTGATACATTCTGTAGATCGCACTAAATAATGATGGTGCAAATTTAAGAATATAAACTTATTTTTAATAAAATACGAAAGCAAATATTCAATTACTCTCTTATATAATTGATCGTTTTATTCAGGATAAAATGAGATGCTAATAAAAAGACTCATTTCCTTGAATATCTTTGATCTTATTTTAAATGAAAAAAGAAGATTTCGGAGGGAAATCTTCTTTCAAAATATGTCTTTAGAAGCTGACGAGCTTATTGGTTTCTTCGATAAAAGCCAAAATTTCGTCCTGACCCATTCCCGATGAAGATGAACTGATAAAATGAGGAGGCATTTCTTCCCATCTTACTAACATCTGGCTTTTATAGGCTTGAATGTTATCGGCCAATTGTTTCTTGGTTAACTTATCGGCCTTTGTGAAAATAATTGAAAAGGCGATGCCGTTAGCATTCAGCCATTCCATAAAATTAAGGTCGATTTGTTGTGCATCATGACGTGAGTCAACAAGAACAAAAAGATTCACCAAGTTTTCTCGACTTTCGATATAGCTGTATATGATTTTGCTAAAACCACTGCGTAGGTTCTTTGAAACTTTAGCATAACCATAACCCGGAAGATCTACCAAATACCAGTCCTTATTAATAAGGAAGTGGTTGATGAGTTGGGTTTTCCCTGGTTTCCCTGAAATCTTAGCCAAACTTTTGTGATTGGTTAGCATGTTAATCAGTGATGATTTTCCCACATTCGAACGTCCAATAAACGCATACTCCGGCATATTTGCTTTAGGGCATTTAGTTACATCGCTGTTCGAAATGATAAATTCGGCTGTGTTGACCTTCATGGTATATATTTTTTTGCTCGGCAAAGGTAATCAGAAACTGGCTTTATAGAAATATTGTGTTTGATTTTATTGATTGAGGTGCATATTTCTATGAAGAGATTCTCTTTTTATCAGGTGTACGCCCGATTTTCGACTACTGAATGTAAACTTCAAGCAGTTTGGTTTTCCCTTTTGGTGTTAGACTTAGATTTTTCAGGTTGGCTGGAATCAATACGGTTTCGCCTTTTATCACCGATACGGATTCTTCTCCTTCTATATCGATATTGAATCCACCTTCCAAACAAATATAAATTACGAAAGAATCAAGATGAAAATAATCCTTCTCCTGAGCTTTGTTGAATTCTAAAATATTTGTTGTGAAGTAGGGACATTTAACGAGCTCTGATGTCTTGTTGAGTTCCTGTTCAAAATCTGTTTTATGTTTTTTCTCGTAACTGTAATCCACAGCTTCCTTGGCTAAGTCTAAATGAAGCTCTCGGCTATTGCCATTTTCATCTCGTCTGTCCCAATCGTATATACGATAAGTAATGTCTGATGTTTGTTGGATTTCAGCAAAAAGAACACCTTTCCCAGTGGCGTGAATTCTACCTGCAGGAATCAAATAACAACTATTTGCCTCTGTTTTTTCTTTATTTATTAATTCAGGGAGATTTCCATTTTGAATAGAATCCAGAAATAGATTTTTATCCATGGGTTGATTGAAACCTAGAAGGAGCTCTGAGTTTTTTTTAGCGTCAATAATGTACCACATTTCAGTTTTCCCATATGCCTTATGCTTCTCAAGAGCAAATTCATTATCAGGGTGAACCTGAATAGATAAGTTTTCATTGGCATCTATGAATTTAATTAGCAGAGGGAATTCGATACCAAATTGCTCATAAACTTTATCGCCTACCAATTCACCCATATAAACCTCTATTAATTCTTCCAAATCATTTCCTTCGAGGAAACCATTTTTCACAACCGAAAGGTCACCTTCCAAGCCTGAAATCTCCCAGCTCTCACCGGTTTTTTCTGATGGATTGAATTCTTTATTTAAAATGGTATTTAATCGGTTTCCGCCCCATAATTTCTCTTTGGGGATTGGAATGAATTTTAATGGATATAAGTTCATAAAAGGCAATTTTGAAATATGTGGCTTAGAAGAAATATATTATCAAGCTTAATTTATTTGCAGTTAATAATTGTATGCTGTTGTCAGATCGTATTTCGTGTATTATAGAGATCAAAACCTTTAACTATAAATGTTAGAAGTCTGGCTTATCTCTCGTGACAGTCTCTTTAAAAAGATGAGTTGTAAGGAAATGTTGAATTATAAACTCAGCATAAAATTTGTATCTTTGCCCTGCAAAAATAGTGCAAATTTATAATATTTGATTTAAATATCGTTTCACATGTTAATAATTGGAATAGCAGGAGGTACTGGTTCGGGTAAAACGACCGTAGTGAGAAAGATTATTGAGCGTTTACCAAAAGGAGAGGTCGCCGTGTTACCACAAGATTCCTATTACCGTGATAGCAGTCATCTGCCCTTGGAGAAACGTCAGGAAATCAATTTTGATCATCCCAATTCAATTGAATTCGAACTTTTGCAAGAGCATTTAAAGCAATTGAAAACAGGACTTGGCATTGATCAACCTATTTATTCATATTTAACTTGTACACGTTCGGAGGAAACGATTCCTGTGCAACCAACAGAAGTGGTTATTATTGAAGGGATCTTAGCGTTGACTCAACCTGAGTTGCGTGACTTGATGGATATAAAAGTTTTTGTAGATTGCGATGCAGACGATAGATTGAACCGTGTGATAAAACGTGATATTGTTGAACGTGGCCGTTCGGTTGATAAAGTTTTGGCTCGCTACGAGGATACTTTGAAGCCTATGCATTTGCAGTTTATTGAACCAACCAAACGCTATGCCGATATCATTGTTCCCCAGGGAGGGAATAATCATGTGGCCATAGATATTCTGACTCAGTTTATCCAAAAGAATTTAAAAGTGAGTGTTTAGGCACTCATCCTAAATGAGATATCGTTTTAAAGGAGATTTTGTAATGATCTCCTTTTTTTATAGTTTTAATTTTCATTTATGATAAACTACTGATTATGCTCGATGATGTAAAGTTAGAGGACTTGTTATTTCTTGATATAGAAACGGTGTCAGGTGAGGCAGATTTTGATAAAATCAGCCCCAAACTACAAGATTTATGGGAGAAGAAGTCTAATTATTTCCGAACTGAAGAACAATCTGCTTCTGATGTTTATGGAAGAGCTGGCATTTATGCTGAGTTTGGAAAGGTAGTTTGTATTTCCACAGGTTTAATCGTTAGAAAGGGAGATACGAAATTTTTTAAAGCAAAATCCTACTATGGTCATGACGAAAAGAAATTGTTGGCCGAGTTTGGTGATATGCTCGACCGTTTCTGCTCAAAACCAAGTAAGAATCTGTGTGCGCACAACGGTAAGGAATTTGATTTTCCGTATATCGCACGTCGTATGCTGATTAATGGGTTGAAGTTGCCCAAAGCCCTTGATATTGCCGGAAAAAAGCCCTGGGAAATAAAATTTATTGATACCATGGAGTTGTGGAAGTTTGGTGATTACAAACACTACACCTCATTGGCTCTTTTGTGCGAAATATTTAATGTGCCTACACCTAAGGATGATATCGATGGCTCAATGGTAGGTCAGGTTTACTGGGAGGAGGATGATTTGGAACGAATCGCTGTGTACTGCGAGAAAGATATCCTGGCAACTGCTCAATTGTTTCTTCGATATAAGGGGGAAGATTTAATCCCTGAAACAAATTTTGAGCGGGTTTTGTTATAGTATCATAATCTGTACAATATTTTACTTAGATTCGTGTTTAAAATAGAGGCAGTTTATTGTGAGTCCTTGGTTTTAGTCTAAAGTAAAGAGAATATAAAAAAAATACATAAAGAAGATTAGCATGAAAAAAAACATCATTGAGAAATCTGGCGTATTAGCGCTTTTTATACTTTCCTTATTAATAACATCCTGTGGAGGAAGCAGTGGAGGAGGAGATGAAGAAATTGATTTCGAACTGAAAGATTTGGTTGGTAATGTATGGTATTCCAATCCTTTTTTATCTGATGATTACGATAATGACGATGCAATAATTGCCTATAGATTCGAAGGAGATGGTATTTTAAAGCGTCAGCAATATAGTGGCCGTCGCGAAAAGGTTGTTGGTGCCTGGAGTCTGAAAGATGATGTTCTGGAAATTACAGATAATTCTGTTTCCGGAGGTGTGACCCAAAAATGGTTTGTTCAATCAGGATCAACAACTGATTATCTAAAGTTGAATAGTAATGGAGGAGGTCGTGAGTTTAGAACGAGTATCCCTGGATTGGAAGATGTGACTGCTGATGCCTATTGGGTAAATGATTTGAGACTGGTTGATGGGAATTATGAAGCCGATTATAGAGTAGACTACGAGGTGTTCGGGAATGATCTGAGTGATGTCGTAGCCATGTTTAGTGATTCGCAAGAGGAAGAACTGTTTGCGATATCAGATTATAAAGAAGAAAAAGTATTTGTTCTAACTGATGAAGGATTGGCAAGATATGCAGATGATTTTTCTGGCGCTCAAAGCATTCGCTTCTATTTGGAATCGAAGGGGAATGATAAATTCAAACTGGATGAGGACTTATATAATAAGAATATAGCTGTTTTAAATTCTACTCGTGGTTATGACCAAGATACGCATCATGTAGCCTGGAAAGCAATTGATGAATCAGGAATTTACTATACAATTGAAATTTTGTCTTCGATATCAAATGCCAGAACGCCTTTGTTTAGAAGTTACCCTCAGCCAGCAAGCCCAGAAGAGGAAAAACAACTTGAAATTTCCAATAAGATTGACGCCCCAATACCTTTGAGCAATGACATGGTGATAGGTGAAAATTATTTCATCAGAATTTCTGGTATTCGTTACGAAGAAGGGATTGATCCTATAAACTCAATTAACAGATCGTATAATATTCAGGCTAAAACAGTTTTTACCTATAAAATAACCTGGTAAAATATTGATAGAAATTCGTAATAAAAAAGCCGAATTGGATCATATCCAATTCGGCTTTTTTATTTTCTTTCCTTTGTAAAAAAAATTACTCAAGTATAAAATAGTTAACAGTCTTCACAAGAAGATCAGCTTGTTCGGCATGAACCCAATGACCTGCTCGGGGAATGCTGGTGATTTCGGCATAAGGGAAAATGGTGCGAATCAGCTTATGATCGTTGTCGGTGATGTAGTTCGATTCTTCACCTCGGATAAACAGCACCGGAAAACCGGTTATGCCTTTCCCATTCTTAAATAAACTATCGTCCATGCCATCCATAATTTGTGGCAGGTAATTGCTGATGGTTTTAATGTTTAACTTCCATCCAAAGCTTTTGTCGCCGTTTCGTTTCAGGTTTTTCAACAGGAATTGTCTAACCTTTTCGCTTTTGATATGTTTGGCTAGTTCTGAGTTAATTTCTGTTCGTGACTTAAATAGGCTTAAGTCGACATTTAGAATAACTGAAACAATGTGCTTGTGATTGATTGTTTGCGGGGAGTAGTCTGATATTTTGCTGTAGTTTTTCGGAGCAATATCCACAACTAGTAAGCTGCTGACTCTTTCAGGATGATCAACGGCAAAAAACATCACACTTTTTCCTCCCATAGAATGCCCCAGAAGAATAGCTTTGTCGATTTTCTGTTCATCCATAAATTTCAGGAGATCATTCTTAAGATCGGCGTAGGTGTGTGAGTCGGTGTGGGGTGAATTGCCATGGTTGCGCTGATCGATTAAGAAGACTTCAAAATGATTCGCGAGTTCTTTAGCAATACTGAGCCAATTGTCCAGACTGCCGTAGAGGCCGTGAACAATTATTAAAGCAGGTCCCTCGCCCAGTTTCTTGTAGTTGAGTTGCATGGCTTTCTGTTGATGTGGAAAAGAAATGCTTGATGTGAGACATGAGATATCTCACATCAAACATTTTGTTTTATTTTAATTGACGTTTATACATCTGTACGGTGTTTTCCATACCAAAATACAAAGCATCGGCAACCAAGGCATGCCCGATAGAAACTTCAGCGAGGTTGGGAACATTCTCATTGAAAAATTTAAGATTTTCAAGGCTTAAATCGTGACCTGCATTAATTCCCAGTCCTAATTCGTTTGCTCTTTCGGCAGCAAGTGTAAATGAACGTACCGCCTCAGCAGGATTGTTTGGGTAGTCTGTAGCAAAAGGTTCAGTATAAAGCTCGATTCGATCAGTTCCTGTAGCTAAAGCACCTTCAATATTTTTAAGATTAGTATCTACAAAGATTGATGTACGGATACCAGCTGCTTTAAATTTTGAGATCACTTCAATTAATAAATCTTTATTAGCAACTGTGTCCCATCCGGCATTTGATGTCAGAGCCTCTGGTGGATCAGGAACTAAGGTTACCTGGTCAGGACTAGCCTTAAGAACTAAATCGATAAAATCCTGATTGGGGTAACCCTCAATATTAAACTCTGTTGTCACAATGTCTTTTAAATCCATCACGTCCTGGTAGCGGATGTGACGTTCATCGGGGCGAGGGTGAACAGTGATGCCCTCAGCACCAAATCTTTCACAGTCAATAGCCATTTTGCAAACATTTGGCGTGTTGCCACCTCTGGCATTTCGTAATGTTGCAATTTTGTTTATATTTACACTAAGTCTAGTCATTTGATATAAGAATAATTGAGTTGTAAATAATGAAACTCAAAATTTGTAGTATAAGTTGTCTCTGCTGAATGACAAAAATATAAGTATTTCCCTGAAAAAAAACCTAATATGATTGCAAAAGATTTAATTTCTGATGTTGTTCCGGTTTTAAGAGAATCTGATACGGGTCTTCAGGCTCTTAATTGGATGGAAATATTTAAGGTGTCTCACTTGCCCATCGTGAGAGATGATGTATTTATCGGCCTTCTTTCTGATAACGACATTTACGATTTAAATCAGGTTGAAGAGCCCATAGGGAAACAGAAATTATCATTATTCAGCCCATTTGTTACCCAGGATCAGCATATTTACGATGTCATTGAGAAGGTCTCTCACTTAAAATTGACAGTCATTCCAGTTCTTATGGATGATGAAAAATATTTAGGATTGATCACTTTGAGTGATTTGATGCAATATATTGATAAGATTTTTGCAGTAAGCGAGCCCGGAGGGGTTATAGTCTTAGAGTTGAATTCTATTGATTATTCTTTGAGTGAAGTCGCACAAATTGTTGAGGGTAATAATGCTAAAATTTTAAGTCTCTATATTAAATCGTCAGAAACTTCACGTAAAATTGAATTAACTCTGAAGGTTAATCAAACGAATCTGACTTCAATTGTCCAAACTTTCCATCGTTACGATTATGTCATTAAGTCGTCTTATCTGCGAGATGATGATATGAAGGATCTACTTTTTGATCGTTACAAATCATTTATGAGATTTTTGAATACGTGATTTTGTGTTATTCAATAGCTCTTCATCTTTGTTTGCCTTTTCTATTCCCTTATATTTGTGTTTAATTTTGCAGCATTAGTGCTTGCAATATAAAATTAATTTCAGAGCTGTTAATTATACTGAATATGATTCACAGCTATTAGAATTTGAAATTTTATGGGTCGGATACTGTGCTTAAATCTTTATCCTTTTTCTTAAACTTATTTATAACAACAACATGAAGGTAGCCCTGTTTGGGAAGCAGTTTAGTGAAGATTTTCTAGACAGCTTTAAATTGATTTTGGATGAGTTTGCTGCACATAAGCTAGAGCTATGCATTTATCGTCCTTTTTACGATTTTATCGTTCAGGACCTGGAGTTTACCCCTGATGTAGATAAATTTTTCACGCAGCATGCCGATTTGGATAAGCAAGTGGATTATTTCTTTTCTATCGGAGGAGATGGCACTTTTCTTGATGCTGTAACCCTGGTTCAGGATTCCGGAATTCCTATTGTTGGTGTAAATAGCGGACGTCTGGGATTTATGGCAGATATTGCCAGGGAAGAAATACCTGTTGCGATAGCTGATATCTTTAAAGGTAATTTTACCATCGAAGAAAGAACCCTGTTGAAAGTTAAAACCTCGGATAACGGTTTGTTTAAAGATTTTAATTATGCTTTAAATGAGTTTACAGTCCATAAGAAAGATTCAGCTTCGATGATTACCATTCATACCTATATTGATGGGGGATATCTAAATTCCTATTGGGCTGATGGTTTGATTATTGCGACACCTACAGGATCAACAGCATACTCACTTAGTGTTGGAGGGCCAATATTAATCCCCAACACCCAAAATTTTGTGATTTCACCTATCTCTCCACATAATCTAACTGTACGCCCAATTGTGGTGCCAAATTATCAGGAAATCACTTTGAAAGTTGAAGGTAGAAGTGATAGTTATTTAGCTTCTTTGGACTCACGATCTGTTAGTTTTGAGGCTCTTCATGAATTAAAAATAAGTAAAGCTGATTTTAAAATTAAAGTTCTGAAATTGAAAACTCATTCCTTTTACAGCACTCTTCGGAACAAGTTAATGTGGGGGGCTGATAAGCGCAATTAACTAGTTTTTAAAGGTTAAAGAAAACTATTCTAAACCGCGGTTAATTTTTGTTAAGACCCGAGGTTTTTTCAGATTATATGCTACTTTTGTAGCTTATGATTGAATAATATTCGGGACTTATTGCATCTTATGTTTTAATAAGAAGTGTTAAGTTGCATAAAAAGAGTTTCATGTATAAATTTATTTTTGGAATATTATTCTTTTTTCTTGGTCACAACATTTTTGCTCAGAATTCATCTGATGCAGGATTTTTGTTGGGAGCCAACTATTACATGGGAGACATTAATCCCAATAAACAGCTTTATTCAAGTTCTCCAACAGTAGGTTTCCTGTATCGTTACAATATGGGAACGCGTTATACTGTCAGAACGAGTTTGAGCTTTAGTTCATTGAGTGGGAGTGATTTGGATTTTGATGATGTTTATCAACAATCCAGAGGTGCTTCTTTTGAAACAGAGCTGGTTGATTTTTCGCTTCAGGTGGAATTTAATTTTCAACCTTTCATGGCGCCATTGTCTAGCAGGACAAAACGTTTTTCACCCTATATTACCAGTGGGATATCGTATTTATCTGTTAGTAGTACGTCATCATCATTTGCTATTCCAATGGGAGTGGGGTGTAAATACCTCTTAGGGAAACGATGGACCGCTGCTATTGAGTGGACCTTTAAAAAGAGTTTTACCGATGATTTGGATGGTTTGGATGACCCAAATAATTTTGGTGATGCAAGTATGTTTCATAATAATGATTGGACATCTTTTTTAGGTGTGACATTAACACTACAACTCTTTAATGATTTGGAGTGTCATGCATATGATAGATTAGTTAAATAAAATATGTTGAAAACAGATAAGATTATAAAAGACAGATTACCCAAGCACATCGCAATTATCATGGATGGTAATGGTCGATGGGCAAAGGAGAGAGGTGAACACCGTATTGTCGGTCATCAGAATGGTGTAGAAGCTGTTCGACAAACAGTTGAAGGTGCCGCTGAACTTGGTATATCTTATCTGACACTTTATGCATTCTCTACTGAGAATTGGAATCGTCCCAAAGATGAAGTCTTAAGCTTGATGTCCTTGCTTGTTGATGCCATTGATAATGAGACGCCAACTCTTATGAAGAACAATGTGAGGTTGAAAGCAATAGGAGACCTGAATAGTTTGCCTGAGAAAGTCAGAACAAAGCTTGACGGAACTATTAAAAAAACTGAAGTTAATACAGGTTTAACTTTAGTTTTGGCATTAAGCTATAGTGCACGATGGGAAATTGTTGATGCAGTAAAGCAGATAGCTCTTAAAGCAAAAAATGGAGAACTTTCAATAGAAGAAATTGACGCTTCTTTATTTGAGAATCATCTTACAACAAAGGGGATACCTGATCCTGAATTGGTCATTCGCACAAGTGGTGAAAACCGAATCAGTAATTTTTTGTTGTGGCAAGTAGCCTACGCTGAATTTTATTTTGCCAAATTGTTTTGGCCCGACTTCAATAAAGAGGAGTTGTGTAAAGCCATTTTGGATTATCAAAATAGAGAAAGACGCTTTGGTAAAATTAGTGAGCAAGTAAATAATAAGTAAGAATTAACTATTCAATTAGATAATGATTAAACGATTAACCTTCCTCTTCTCTCTTCTTATAAGTTTGAGTACTTTTGCACAAGAAGCCGATACGATTTACAACCCTACTGTAAATTATTCCTCGCCCAAAAAATACGAAATTGGTGAAATCACTGTTTCTGGTATTAAGCATCTCGAAAGCGATGTTTTGATACGAATTGCAGGATTGAAAGCGGGTGATGAAATTGATATCCCTGGTGAAAAAATCACAAAAGGTATTCAAAAGCTCTACAAACAAGGCTTGTTTTCTGATATCAATATCACAGCAACAAAACTTATTGGGGAAAAAATATTCTTAAATATTCATCTGCAGGAGCGTCCACGTTTAGCCAGTGTAAATTATGTCGGGCTTTCTAAAAGTGAGACAACTAAATTAAAAGAGAAGTTGAAGCTGATGAAAGGAATTCAGGTTACAGACTTCTTGATTAATAATGCAGAGATTGTTGTAAAGGACTATTTTAAAGAAAAAGGCTATTACAATACGGGTGTTAACATTGTGCAGCGTGATGCTGCCGATGATGAGAACAGTGTAATTCTGGATATTAGTGTCGATCGAAGCAATAAGATAAAAGTAAGGAATATTTATGTTGAAGGGAATGAAGCTTTCGCTTCTAAGAAAATTAAGAAGTTTATAAAAAATACGAAAGAAAAGCGTCTTAAGAATTTCTTGAAATCGTCGAAATATATTGAAGAGAAATGGGAAGAAGATAAAATTACTTTGATAGAGAAGTTTAATGAAAAAGGTTATCGTGATGCCCTTATCCTTTCTGATAGTATTGTTGAAGTTGAAGATGATAGAGTTGATATCTATTTAAAATATAAAGAGGGGAATCGTTATTACTTTAATGATATCACATGGGTTGGTAATACAGTCTACAACTCATTTATCCTTGAACAGATGTTGAAGTTGAAGAAAGGGGATACTTATAATAAGACCTTACTTGATAAACGATTAACGATAGAGGATGACGCGGTAAGTAATCTTTATTTAGATAATGGTTATCTATTCTTTAATGTAAATCCAGTTGAAACCGTTGTTGGAACCGATTCGATTAACATTGAAATGCGTATTGTTGAAGGCAAGCAAGCCTATATCGATCGTGTAAATATTATTGGTAATACAAAAACACATGAGCATGTTGCTCGAAGAGAGCTTTATACTTATCCAGGCGAGCTGTTTAGTAAGAAAGATATTATTCGTTCAGTACGTGAATTAGCTCAGTTGGGACATTTTGATCCTGAAGCTATTAATCCTGATATCAAACCTAAGCCTGAAAGTGGTAAGGTTGATATAAATTATGAGTTAGAAGAAAAGGCAAACGATCAAATTGAACTTTCAGGTGGTTGGGGTGCCGGTATGATTATTGGTACTGTAGGTTTGAAATTTTCAAACTTCTCAATACGTAATATCTTTAATAAAGAGGCATGGAGTCCACTTCCTACCGGTGATGGACAAACATTAAGTATTCGTGCTCAGACAAATGGTTCATACTACAGTTCATATAGTATTTCTTTTGTAGAGCCTTGGTTGGGTGGTAAAAAACCAACTTCCTTGAGTACATCATTTTATTATTCAAAACAAACGGGCTATAGCAATTCTTATAGTCAGTATAATAATATGATGCCTAATACTGATCAGCAGCAGGAAGTTTTGGGTATGAGTGTTGGTTTGGCTCGACGTTTAAAATGGCCAGATGATTTCTTTTCACTTTACAACGAGGTAAGTTATCAGAATTACAGATTAAGAGATTGGCAATATTATTTAATTTCTGATGGAACCTCGAATAACTTTAGTTTCACAACAACGCTTTCTCGAAGTTCTATTGATAATCCATTGTATACGCGTAGTGGTTCTTCATTCTCCTTGAGTATGAAAATTACACCTCCATATTCTTTGTTCGAAGATTTGGATTACAAACGTGCTGAGGATGATGAAAAATACAAATGGATAGAATATCACAAGTGGGTGTTTAAAGGAAAAATGTATTCTCCAATTTTAAGTTCGACTGATAAGTTGGTATTGTATACTGGTGCTGAGTTTGGTTACTTAGGACACTATAATTCTGATAAACGTTCACCTTTTGAAGGTTTCGAAGTAGGGGGTGATGGAATGTCTGGGTACAGTATGTACGGAAGTGATAATATCGGTTTACGTGGATATGGAAATGGATCACTAACTCCTGTTAGAAGTGATGGGCAGCGTTTAGGTGGTAATATTTATTCTAAATTTACTGCAGAAGTACGCTATCCTTTATCTTTAAGCCAATCGGCAACTATCTATGCATTGGCCTTTGCTGAAGCGGGTAATGCCTGGTATGAGTTTGAAGATTTTCAACCCTTTAATGTCAAGCGTTCAGCTGGTATCGGGATGCGTATTTTCTTACCAATGTTTGGTTTGTTAGGTATTGACTGGGCTTATGGATTTGATGACGCAACTCGTCCGGGAGAGAATGGAAGCCAATTTCATTTCGTGATTGGCCAGCAGTTTTAACATCTTTTAATTGTTTAGAATATTTGACTGGAGTTATTTCTGTTAATTTTATAATTAATAAATTGATTATTGCCCAATAAGCTGAGATTAGACTTTGTGATTTAAGCAAAACAGGGTCACTTAAATAAGCATATATTAAATGAAACATCTTTTTTGTATTTTTGGTTTTCTGCTATTAAGTGTTGTTACTCTAAATGCTCAGCAGCAACGTTATGGCTTTGTTGATACATCTTATATTTTAGAGCATGTGCCCGATTATAAGGCGGCTCAAGATGAACTGAACAACAGCTCTGCGATGTGGCAGTCTGAAATTGAGTCTATCTATTTAGAAATCAAAAATCTTCATGCAAAATTGCGTAAAGACCAGGTATTCTTATCTCCGGAACTTAAAAGCAGAAGAGAAAAGGAAATATTAGAGAAAGAAGCTTTGGCTCAAAAATTGCAACAAAAGTATTTTGGACAAAACGGATCTCTTTATAAAAAACGACAAGATCTTGTCCGTCCTATTCAGGATGATATCTATGAGGCTATTAAAGAAATAGCAAAGGCCGGAAATTATGGAATGATTGTTGATAAAGCTAATGGACCAGCTATTATCTATAGTAATAATAAATTTGACCTTAGTGATAAGGTACTTTATAAGCTAGGAATAAGAGTAAATAAACAATAAAATTATGAATTTGATTTGGGTAGTTAGTCTCTAAGACAGTCCTTCAATTTCGTATCTAAAAAGGAAACCATATGAAAAGATTTTTAAAAGTTACTTTGTTAGCCGTTGTGCTTTTAACTAGTGTGAATACTTTTGCTCAGACTCTTAAGTTTGGACATATTGATTCTTCTAAGCTTTTAGCTGTAATGCCAGAGAAAGAAGCTGCTCAAAAGCAGATTCAAGCTAAAGCTCTTGAGTATGATAAGCAAATTAAAGATATGCAAGCTGAATATCAGACTCTAGTAGAAGCTTATGTTGCTGAAAGAGAAACTTTGTCTGAAGCTATTCGTGCTGATAAAGAGAAGGCAATTCAGGATTTACAGAACCGTATGCAAACTTTTGATGGCTACGCTCAGCAGGAAATCCAAAAAGCTCAAAACGATCTATTGAAACCAATTTTCGATAAAGCTTCAAAAGCTATTAAAGAAGTCGGTGAAGAGAATGGTTTCACTTATGTGTTAGATATCAGTACTGGTGTTGTATTATACAATTCTTCTAGTAGTATTGATATTATGCCACTTGTGAAAGCAAAACTGGGTATTCAATAAAACTTATTTGCATTAGCAAATAATTTGAACAATATTTAAAAGGTAGGCTTAGTCATAAGTTCTACCTTTTTTTTGTATAATTAGGTGAGTTATTCGTGACTTGTTTTTCTTCATAAATTTTAGGGAGATATCGATATGACAAATAAGCAACAAAAAGAGACTCAAATGAATCAGCCAATTGGGGTTTTTGATTCAGGCTATGGCGGCTTAACTATACTGGATGAACTGATCAGGAAAATGCCTGAAAACGATTTTATCTATTTAGGTGATAATGCACGTGCTCCATATGGAACACGCTCTTTCGATGTGATATACGAATATACCCTTCAAGCGGTGGAACAATTGTTTTCTATGGGCTGTCAGTTGGTTGTTTTGGCTTGTAATACAGCCTCAGCCAAAGCGCTGCGAAGTGTTCAGCAGAAGGATTTACCTCAAATTGCACCTCAGAGGCGCGTTTTAGGCGTTATTCGACCCAGTGTCGAGGAATTAGGCCTTTTAAGTAAAACAAAGCATGTAGGGGTGCTCGGAACGCTTGGAACGATTCGTTCTGAATCCTATCTGATGGAAATGGCAAAATTATATCCGGACTTCACCGTAGTGCAGGAAGCTTGTCCTACCTGGGTGCCTCTGGTTGAGAATAGAGAGTTTGATAATGAAGGAGGCCGATATTTTATAAAAAAGCATGTTGATTCCCTGCTGTCCAAGGATAAGATGATAGATACCATTATTTTAGCCTGTACACATTACCCAATTCTTATCGATGAAATAAAATCTTTTCTGCCTCAAAATATTAAACTGGTATCGCAGGGGGAGATTGTTGCTGAAAGTCTCAAGGATTATTTAAGTCGTCACCCCGAAATAGATGCGGTTTGTTCTAAGATGGGCGAGGTGGAATTTTATACCACAGAATTTATTTCAGACTTTGAAGAAAAGGCAGGGCTGTTTTTAAAACGTAAACTAAAGGCTAAGCATATCACCTTAAGTTAGTGATGACGATTAACAATTGTTAATCGTACATCACCTATTGTTCATTGATTATTCGTACCAACTCGCGTACATGGCGTACGAGTTTGCGATGCGGTTGATTTCTCCTTCGAGTAATTCAGGACTAAGTTCTTTTATCTTCTTCGCAGGAGAACCCGCGTATACACTTCCTGATTCCACATGAGTCCCCTTGGTAACAACCGACCCTGCAGCAATTATCGCATTCGATTCTATTAAAGCATCGTCTAATACAACAGCTCCCATTCCAATCAATACGTTATCCTTAATTGTGCAGCCATGTACAACAGCGTTATGTGCTATAGATACATTATCGCCAATAGTAGTTGGTGATTTCTTATAGGTTGCGTGAATGGTTGCGTTATCTTGAATATTCACATTATTACCAATTTTGATGTAATGTACATCCCCGCGAAGAACTGCTCCGAACCAGATGCTACATCCGTCACCCATTTCAACTTCTCCAATAATACTTGCGTTGGGGGCTAAAAAACAATTTGCTCCTATTTGGGGTGTTTTACCCTTTAAGTCGATGATATATGCCATGACTGAATTTCCTTATTTAGTTTGAATTTAAATACAAATTTAATCAAAATAAATTAAAGCGAATTTTGTTCCAAAAAGCATATTTGAAAAGTGTGTTTTTTATGTCAACTACTGTCTGTGTCTCAACGTAGGCAGGGCTTACAGGCTAAGTGTGAATTTTGTTCGCGATTATGATTTGCTCTGTAGAGTGATTATCTTTTACAATAAATACATTGAATATTTCAAATATGATTATCAGGAATTTTTTGAAAATTTAATAATTTTTCACACTTTTGATAATGCTAAATCAAAACGACACGTTGTTATTCTAATGAGAACCCTATGAATAAAGGCTTGTGTGTAGATGTTTGGCAAAATAAATACTTCATGATGACATCTGTTTTAATAGTGATTTCAACAGTATGTAATTGTTAAGAAAGTCTAAATGTTAATTAACCACTAACTAAAAATTTATGAAAAAAAGTCTATTTTCGATGTTAATCCTGTGTTTAATAGGATTACAGAGCGTATTCGCTCAAAGTCGAGAAGTTACAGGAGTGGTGACATCAGCCGATGATGGCTTGTCAATTCCTGGAGTTTCTGTAATTATTAAAGGTACAACTATCGGTACTACTACAGATTTCGATGGTAAATACACAATTTCAGTTCCAGCAGATGCGAAAGTTCTTCAATTTTCTTTTGTTGGTATGAAATATGTTGAAATGCCGATTACCTCTAATACTATCAATGTAGTAATGGAGTCTGAAACTGTAGGCATGGATGAGGTCGTTGTTATGGGATACACCGTTCGTAAAAAGAACGAATTGACAGGTTCTACTGTTCAGATTTCAGGAGAAGCTCTTGAGGAGGTGCCTGTTGCAAGTATTGATCAGGCTTTACAAGGTAGAATTGCAGGTGTTACGATTTCTGCTAGTTCTGGTACTCCAGGTTCGGTTCAGAATATTCGTATTAGAGGGGTCAGCTCTATTACTGCTGGTAACGAGCCTTTATATGTAATTGATGGGGTTCCTGTTATTAATGATGACATTGCTGGCGATGGTGATGTGTCTTCAACTTTAACTCCTTTGGCAGCGTTAAATAGTAATAATATTGAAAGTATTACTGTCTTGAAGGATGCTTCAGCTACTTCGGCATATGGTGCACGTGGATCAAATGGTGTAATTGTAATTACAACTAAAACAGGTAAGTCTGGAAAAACTCAATTTAATTTTTCATCTACAGTGGGTTGGTCAAACAACGCAGTTGATGGTTACGATGTTTTATCAGGAGCACAGTGGTCTGAATTATATGAAGAGGCTACCGGATCGGATTCTGAATGGGATGGAACTGATACGGACTGGGCATCTCTTACACAAAACAAGGATGCACTAATGCAGACTTATGATTTCTCAGCAAGAGGCGGTGATGAAAAGAATACATTCTTTGCTTCTCTGGGGTATAATAATACTGAAGGTACTACTATCGGTACTGATTTTGAAAGATTAAGTGCACAGTTAAATGTAACTAGAAAATTTTCAGATAAAATTAAGTTTTCTACAAGAAATGCAGGGTCAACTCTAACTCAGAATGGTACTTTAGAGCAAAGTGCTTATTTTAGTAGTCCTAATTTGACAAAGTATTTTATGGCTTCAAGACATAAGGCTTTCGACGATGAAGGAAATTACTATCTTGATAACCCAACATCTCTTGCTAATACGCTTTACACTACAGAGCATAATATTAATGAAAATGTTGTGACCCGTATCATGAGTAATAACTCATTGTCTGCTGAAATTATCAAAAATTTAACCTTCAAATCTACATTTGCTGTAGATTATACTATTGCTGATTATAAGCAATATAATAACCGTCATCATGGTGACTCTGATGATACAGGAGGTTATTTGTATGAAAGCAATACTCAGATATTCAATTGGGTAACTCAAAACTCCTTGAACTATAAGTTTTTCGTGAATGAAGATCATAAGTTTGATGTAACTTTAATTCAGGAATATCAAAAGAATAAGAGAAATGAATTAGGGGCTGAAGGAGAAAAATTTCCAGCTGATGGTTTGCTAACCTTGAATACTGCAGGTAATCCTCTTGCAGTATATGGTGAATATTCTGATTGGGCAATTTCTTCTTATTTAGGATTATTGAATTATTCATTTGCAAGCAAGTATTTCTTAGATGTTACTGTACGTCGTGAAGGTTCTTCAAGATTCCCAACGGATGAGATGTTTGGAACATTCTGGTCTGTTGGTGGTGCTTGGAATGTTTCTGAAGAAACATTTATGGAAGATTTCGACTTCTTGTCTAACTTAAGACTTCGTGCTTCTTATGGTACAAATGGTAGTGCTGCTGTAGATAATAATTCTCATCAAGCTCTCTTGAGTTATGATGCAAATTATAATGGATCAGGTGCTTCTTATCCTAGTCAGTTTGGAAACAGGAATTTAACCTGGGAGAAAAATGATATTGTAGACCTTGGTATGGAGTTTGGCTTATTTAGTAACAGATTAACTGGTAGTGCCGGTTATTATCACAGAAAGACTTATGATCTATTATTGGATGTACCTCTTCCATTAATCACAGGACATGATGAGCAATCTAAAAATGTTGGTGAAATGACCAATAAGGGTTTGGAATTTGAACTGAATGCCGATATCATTAATACTGAAAACTTCAAGTGGAGCCTTGGTTTTAATTTAGCTACTGTTGATAATGAAGTAACCAAAATGGCTAAGGATAATTCAGGAAATGCCCTGAATATTGAAACAGGTACTCGTAAAGTAGAAGAAGGTCACGCTGTTTACTCTTGGAATATGAGAAAGTATGCAGGTGTGGATACTCAAACTGGTAACCCTCTTTGGTACCTTGACGGTAAAGGTGGAGAAACCACTAATGATTATTCTGCTGCAGAAAAAGCTTATCAGGGTGCTAGTGCTTTACCAACATACTCAGGTGGTGTTAATACTCATCTAGAATATAAAGGTATTTATTTAGACGCAAGTATTTATTTTGCTGGTGGACATAAAGTATATGAGGACTGGGCATTCTATACTCACCACTCATATTATCCTTTATTTTACTACCAGGGAGTTGATAAGTTAATGGACAGATGGCAGAACCCAGGTGATGTTACTGACGTACCTAGAGTAGGAACTGATGCAGAATTAGCAGATGCATCTTCTGCTTCAACCCGATTCCTATACGATGGTGACTATGTAAGATTAAAAGATATCGTACTGGGTTATAAATTTCCAGAGTCAGTTACATCTAAACTTGGTTGTAATAGTATTAGAGCTTTTGTTAAAGGAACTAACTTATTAACTTGGGTTAAAGATGACAATTTGGTATATGATCCAGAGGTTCAGGCTACTGGTTTCACCAAATTAGCAACACCTCCTACAAAATCTTTTATTATTGGGTTTAACATTAACTTTTAATTCGACGAAATGAAAAAAATATTAAGAAATAACATATTTTATCTTTGTGCACTAGCTTTCTTATTCTCGTGTACAACTGATGATTTGGAACCAACTCTTGCTCAGGACAAAGATGTTGAGACGAGTATTACTTCCATAGAAGATTTGGAAGGCCTCTTGGGTGGATTGTATAATCGAATGACTGATGCTCAGTATTACGGACGTGATTATACTGTTTATGGTGATGTAAGATCAGATAATGCTTTTTCTAATGGTAACTCGGGGCGTTTTATTCGTATTGGTAGATTTGATTTAATTTCTACTGATGGTTATGCAAGAGATACCTGGGAGCAAATCTATAGAGTTATCGCTTCAGCCAATATTATTATTAATGCTGATGCTGCTAGTATTGATGGTGACGCAGCTGAGATTTCTCATATTCAAGGTCAAGCCTATGCTGCCAGAGCTTTAGCTCACTTCGATTTAATGAAACTTTATGGTGAAGAGCATACTGGTGGAACACTTGCAGTGCCTTATGTTTCAGAATATAAGCCTGCTGAATTATCTCAAGCTCGTAACACTCTAGCTGAACTTAAAACTTCTATTGCTGCTGATTTTGCAAGTGCTGAATCAATGATCTCAGCTAGCGCTGATGATACACAGTTTATCTCTCTTCAAGCTGTATATGGTTTAGAGTCAAGATTCTTCTTATATACTAAGAATTGGAGCGCTGCTGCTACTGCTGCTGCAAAAGTTATAGGTAACTTTTCTATTCTAACTGGAGCTGATTACATTAATTCATGGGGTATCGATGCACCAGGAAATTCAATTTTTGAATTAGCTTATACTGGCACTGATAAACTTGGTAATACAAGTTTAGGTGAAATGTATAATGGAGAAGCTTATGGAGATATCGAAGCCTTGAAAGATTTATATGACACTTTTGAAGCTGGCGATGTTAGAATTGATGCTGATATGTTTGCTGAAGTAAGTGGACAATTTAGAAATATTGGAAAATATCCTTCTACACAGGGTGATTTAAATGTGACTTTATTGAGATATGAAGAGGTTATATTGAATTATGCTGAAGCGCTTTGGAGAATGGATTCATCTGATCCAGCTGCTTTAACTCACTTAAATAGTATTCCTTCAAACAGAGGTGCTACTGTTTATGCTTCAGTTACAGAAGACAATATTTTGTTGGAAAGAAGAAAAGAGCTAGCCTTTGAAGGGTTTAGATTTTACGACCTTATGAGGACAGGAAGAGCTGTTCCATATGTAAGTACAAATCAAACATTCCCTAGTACTGGTGTTGCTTATGGAGACTCTAATTTAGCTTTCCCAATTCCACAGGATGAAATGAATGCAAATGCATTAATGGTTCAAAATACAGGGTACTAATAGGTCCCCATTATTAGTAATTAAAAGGCTGCCCCTCGGGCAGCCTTTTTTTATGCATTAAAGTATTGAATCTTGATGAATCCCTCAGAAATTCAGAACAATTTTCCAACTGACTTTTATAAGTTTTAACAAGTAAATGTTGAATAACATCCAATTTATAAAGCATCAATATCAGATCTGTTATTGTGACACATGTCCTTGTGTTTAGTGTGTGTGGAATATTTACATTTTCCGCACAGTTTATGTTTTGTGTCTTCTTTTTATATTCTTATTCTCTAGTCAATTGGGTTGTGAGCTTATTGATTAAATAAGTGTAAGTGCTTGAAATTGTTAATGTTTCATAAATTATATTTTTTGTTTAATACGTGTTCTTTTTTAAGTAAAATACACCATTGATTTTATGAATTTAACATTTCCATTATTCCAAATTTAGTTTGAAAAATTAAGATTTATTCACATTTTTGGCTCCGCTTAAAATACACACTAAGCAAGGAAATGTTCTGTATCTACCGTTATTAAAGGCGTTTAGTGGTTTGGTGTGTTGTTTGAGGCAAAAATTGGGGAGATTTGTTTTAACATTTGTTAAAGTAAATCTAAATGCAATGAGATAATAAATCTTAATTAACCACTAACTAAAAATTCATGAAAAAAAATCTATTTTCGATGTTAGTCCTATGCCTAATAGGATTACAGAGCGTTTTAGCTCAAAGTCGAGAAGTTTCAGGGGTAGTAACTGCAGCCGATGATGGGCTGTCGATTCCTGGAGTTTCTGTTATTATTAAAGGGACCACGATCGGAACAACAACCGATTTTGATGGTAAATACACAATTAGCGTTCCTGAAGAAGGACAAATTCTGGTTTTCTCTTTCGTTGGAATGAAAACTGCCGAATTGCCTGTTAATTCAAACACTATTAATTTAGTGATGGAGTCTGAATCAATTGGTATGGACGAAGTGATGGTTGTAGCTTTTGGTACAGCTAAAAAAGAATCTTTTACTGGTTCTGCAGGTATTGTAGGTGCTGAAAAACTTGAAGAGAGAACCTTGACTTCTGTAGCTCAGGCTTTCGAAGGTTCTACTACTGGTGTACAGGTTGCAGCAGCTTCTGGTCAGCCAGGATCTGCTCCTGAAATTCGTATTCGTGGTTTCGGAACCTTAAATGGTAGCGCTGAGCCTTTGTACGTTGTTGATGGTGCTCAGTATGATGGGTCTTTATCTGATATCTCTCCTGATGATATTCAGTCTATGACTATTTTGAAAGATGCTTCTTCTACTGCTCTTTATGGTGCACGTGCTGCGAATGGTGTTGTGATGATTACCACTAAAAGAGGTAAGAAATCAGGTGGAAAAGTAAAAATCGACTTCAAAGCTGTAGGCGGAGTTGTTACTCAAGCTATTCCATACTACGAAACTGTAGGTGCTAAAGATTATTATGAGTTGATGTTCGAATCTTATAAGAATTCATTGATTTACGGTGAAGGCATGTCGGCTACTGATGCTGCAAATACTGCTGCTTCTGGTATCTTCAATAAGTTGAATTATAATCCATTTAACGTAGCTAATGACCAGATTGTTGGTGCTGATGGTAAAATCAACCCTAATGCTGATGTTATTGCTAAGGACTTAAATTGGTATGACCCTCTTGAGCAAACTGGTTACCGTCAAAACTATAACCTTTCTGCTTCAGGTGGTGGCGATAAGCACGACTTCTTTTTCTCTTTAGGTTACCTGGATGAGACTGGTTATATGATCAACTCTGATTACGAACGTGTAAATACTCGTATGAATGTGAATGTAACGCCTAAGAAATGGTTAAAGATGGGTACTAACCTTTCTGCTACAGTAAGTACTCAAGGAGAATCTTATACTTCTGATAGCAATACCGGTTATGCTAACCCTTTCAATTTTGCTCGTAACATGGGTCCTATTTACCCGGTTTATCAGTTAGATCCAACTACAGGAGATTATATTCTTGATGAAGCTGGTAATAAGCAATACGATTTAGGTGGCGGTTATACTGAGCATGGTATTAATGCTCGTCCTGCTTCAGCTAATAACGGTCGTCATATTGTTGCCGAGCAAGATTATAACTTTAACGAAACAAAGAGAAATAATATCTCTAATCGTTCTTATGTTGAAATCACTATCATGGAAGGCCTTAAGGTTTCTACCAATGTAGGTCTTGATATTCAGAATTATTACGCAAAAGAATTCGAAAACGAAATCGTTGGTGATGGTGCTCCTACTGGTCGTTATAGCGAAGATCGTTATACCAGAACCAGTCTTAACTGGAACCAGTTGATTAACTATTCGACTACTATTGCCGAAGATCATAATGTTGAAGTCTTGTTAGGACACGAGACTTTCGATAGAAATTACTCGCTATTCAGCGGTATGAAATCTAAGCTTATTGTTAACGGAATTAATGAATTTGACAACTTTGTAACGCCATCTTCTTTGTCTGGTTATTCAACTGACAAAAAGACTGAAGGTTATTTTGCTCGTTTTAAATACAACTTCCAGAATAAGTACTATTTCGAAGGTTCTTACCGTCGTGATGGTTCATCAGTATTTGCTTCTGATGTTCGTTGGGGTGGTTTCTACTCAGTGGGTGCTACCTGGAGAATGGATCAGGAAGATTTCATTCAAAATATTACCTGGATCGATCAGTTAAAAGTTCGTGCTTCTTATGGTCAGGTTGGTAATGATAACTTAGGTACAGCTACTTCAGATCTTTATGCTTACCAAGCTCTTTATGAGCCATTCCCAAATGCAGGTGAGTCAGGTCTTCGTTGGAAAACAACAGGTAACTCTGATTTAACTTGGGAGTCTAATAACTCTTTTGATGCTGCTTTAGAATTTGCTGTTTTAGATAACAGATTGCATGGAGCCATTGAATACTACAAAAAGACATCTGAGGATTTGCTTTATGACATGCCTCTTGCTCCAAGTATGGGTCTTTCTTCTCAGCCAAGAAATATCGCAACCCTTTATAACCAGGGATTCGAAATTTCTTTAGGCGGAACTGTTTTTGAGAATGAAGATTTCTCTTGGGATGTTCAATTGCAAGCGTCTACTATCAAGAATGAAATTACTGAAATTCCAACACCTTTTATCAACGGTTCTAAGCGTTGGGCTAAGGGACATTCTGTTTATGATTATTATACATACGATTACTACGGCGTAGATGCTGCTACCGGAGCTGCTTTGTACCACAAGTGGGAGAAGGATACTGATGGTTTAGGAACTCATAAAGCGTATAATGAGGATGGTTCTCCAGTATTAGTAGAGAATTATTTAGAGTCAGAAAAAGGTTATACCGGTGATTCTTCAATTCCTGATGTATTCGGTTCTCTTTCGAATACAATAAAGTATAAAGATTTCACTTTAGGCTTTATGTTCACATATGCTCTAGGTGGTAAGATTCTTGACTATTCTTATGCGACATTGATGAATGAAGGTGACTATGGTTCAGCTCTTCACGTTGACCAGAAAGACGGTTGGAGAACAGCGGGTGATATAACTGACATTCCTCGTCTGGAGAATGGAAATACTTATTTAGCTCCTTCTATGACTGATAGATGGTTAACTGATGCATCTTATTTATCATTGAAGAATGTTAATTTGGCTTACACTTTCAAGCAGCAGTCTATTAAGGATTTTGGAATTAACTCATTGAAAGTTTATGTTACTGGAGAGAACCTTTTCCTATTAACTGGTAGAAAAGGTATGAATCCAACACAAAGTTTTGCTGGTACAACTAGTAATGTGTATCTACCATCTCGTGTTGTTTCATTCGGTGTTAATGTATCATTCTAATTTTGATGATCAATAAATTGAAAAAAATATTATGAAAAAATATATCAATAAATTAGTGTTAGCGCTAATGGTAGTTGCTTCAGTAAGTTGTTCTGACAGTTACCTGGAGACTAACCCTACCGATAGTGTTTCTCCTTCAAATGCTTTATCAACACCTGAAAATATGATGGTGGCATTGAATGGGGTACACAGAGAAATGTATGCTCAATCTCCTCTTGATGATTATTCTCCAGGATATGCAGGTGAGTCATATATTATGCCTTTATTAGAACTGAATGCTGGAGATATGTTATTCTCTTCTGATGGTAATGGTTGGTTTCTGAATCATATTAAGTGGAATCGTCATACGAATCCAAATTCTACAGATCCTGAATTTGTGTGGATGCAGTATTACCATATTATTGGTAGTGTGAATGCTGTTATTAACGCCGCTGCTGATATGGTTGCATCTCCTGAGTTGAACAATGTTTTAGGTCAGGCTTATGCTTACAGAGCATTTTGTCACCATCGATTGGTTAGCCTTTATGCTACGAATCCTCAGTATGGAACTCCAGCTACAGACCTTGGAGTGCCTATTATGTTGAAGACTGAAGCGCCTTACGAAGGACAAGCTAGAGCTACTGTTGCTGCTGTATACGCACAATGTGAGGCTGATATTAAAGCTGCTATTGCTTATCTTTCAGATGCAACTGATCCTAATAACAAATCTCATATCTCTAAGGATATTGCTAATGGTATTGCTGCCCGTATTGCTTTGACAAAAGGTGATTTTGTAGATGCTGCTACTTATGCAAACGCTGCTCGTCAAGATTTTTCTCTTATGAGTGAGTCTGATTTTAAATCAGGTTTCAATTCAGTTTCGAATGATGAAATGATGTGGGGATCTGAAATTATTGATGATCAGACTAACTGGTATATGTCTCAGTTCTATTATATCGGAACCAATAATAACGGATCTCAGAACAGATCCAATCCTAAGAAAATTAACATCAACTTATATAATTTAATTGATGCTAATGATTTCCGTCAGGATATGTGGTTAGAGAAAGCACCTAACGATCACGCTGGTTGGGAAGCTGACGATAATTATGCTACAAAAGCTGAATTTGATTCTGTTTATACCGCTGTAATCAATGAATATGGTATGACTTCTAGTTTTTATACTCACCCATATATGGCTGTTAAGTTCTTAAATGAAGATGCTGGAACCATTAATCCTGATGACATCTTTTATATGCGTGCTGCTGAGATGTATTTAATCGAAGCTGAGGCTTTAGCTCAACAAGGTAAAACTGCAGAAGCTACTACTGTGCTTGCAGAACTTGGAAATGCTCGATTACGCGAAGGTACACCAGCTTACGATGTTGCTGCCAGAGGCTTAAACTTAATCGAAGAGATTAAAGTAATGCGTAGAATTGAACTTTGGGGTGAAGGACACCGTTGGTTAGATCTTCTTCGTTATGACGAAGCTTTAGATTTGACTGATAGTGGTGCTGAGTCTTCTCGTTACCAAAAAGGTTTCAAACAACCTAAGCCTTCTACTTCTCCTAACTGGTTGTATCAAATTCCAGCGGATGAGATGAATGCCAATCCTTTGATGAAACAAAATCCTACTGCTGATATGCAGTAAAATTGATTTTGAACTACCATTTCAGGTAGTCTCTATATTGTATAAGGTCAGTGAACTTTTGTTCGCTGACCTTTTTTTTGTTTAATTCTTTGAACAATTTGTTCCTTTTAAAATTTTTGAACATTCTAACGAAATGTGATTTTTTTAGTTTGAATAAGCTCTATAACATTCACTTTTTATTCATGAGTGAATCAGCCGAACATAAAAAATATGCATTTGTGTTAATTTTTAATCTTTCCTTTGTTTTTATTTCATCTCTGGCTTTCCCTTAGATATCTATTCGCTAACTGAATAGGGGCTTTGAGATTTTAAGATTCCCACCAAATGCTGCTATGCTATAATCTTTATTGTAAGGTTCGATATTCACGTTTTTTTTTAGAAAATGGACTGCTGTTGTGTGACATTAATAGCTGCATTGTCCTGAATTTAGTTTGAAAGTTTAAGTTTTTTTTACATTTTTGGCCCCGCTAAAAAAACTCTTTATCTGTAAAAAGCTCTGAATGTGCCGTCATTAAAGGCGTTGTTGATCTTAGTAGTTTAATGTGAGTGAATTAGGGAACATTTACATTAATATCAGTTAAGGAGGTTGAATAGCGATAAGTGAATAAATCTTAATTAACCACTAACTAAAAAATTCATGAAAAAGAATCTATTTTCGATGTTAGTCCTATGTTTAATAGGGTTGCAGAGCGTTTTAGCTCAGAGTCGAGAAGTTTCAGGGGTAGTAACTGCAGCCGATGATGGGCTGTCGATTCCTGGAGTTTCTGTTATTATCAAAGGTACCACGATCGGAACGACCACCGATTTTGATGGTAAATACACTATTAGTGTACCGGAAGAAGGAAATATCCTTGTTTTCTCTTTCGTAGGAATGAAAACGACCGAAATTCCAGCAAATTCTAACACCATTAATCTAGTAATGGAATCTGAATCTATTGGTATGGACGAAGTTATTATTGTTGCTTATGGTACAGCAAAAAAATCAAGTTTTACAGGTTCTGCAGCCTCAGTTAATGCTGACAAAATAAGCAATACACCTGTGACTTCTTTTGAAAAAGCTCTTTCAGGAAATGTTCCTGGACTTCAGGTTGCAAGTACTTCTGGTCAGCCAGGTGCTGCAAGTGAAATTCGTATTCGTGGTATTGGTTCTTTTTCTGCTGACCAAAACCCTTTGTATGTTATTGATGGTGTACCTGTGACGACATCTTCAACAGGTATGGAATTGTCTGGAGAAGAAGGTCCTACTATGACACCACTTTCTACAATTAACCCTGCTGATATCGCGTCGATTACAGTTTTGAAGGATGCGGCAGCTTCTTCTCTTTATGGTTCTCGTGCGGCTAATGGTGTAATCGTAATTACGACTAAGCAAGGTAAATCAGGAAAGACCAAAATTAATTTCAGTACTTCTCATGGTATCACAGATTTGGCTATGGATAACTTCGAAACTGTTAGTGGAGAAGAATTTATGGAACTTCAGCGTGAAGGTATGACTAATACGGCTATTGAGGTTAAAGGGTTAACTGGAACAGCTGTAACTGATTATGTTGATGGTGAAATGGCGAATTATTTCCCAACTCCTGCAAATGGTAAATATTCCGACTGGGATAATGCTTTGTTGAGAAAAGGTGAAATTCATAATTATGAATTGTCTGCTTCGGGTGGTACTGATAAAACAACTTTCTTTGCTTCTATTTCTGCAAACCAGACTGATGGTGTGGCTAGAAATTCTGATATGGACAGAGTAACTGGTCGTGTTAATCTTAAGCATGATATTAATGAAAAATTAACTTTCACGACTAATCTATCTTTTGGTTCAGTTAAGCAGAATATCGCTTTGGGTGGTTCTTATTATGCCAATCCATTTGCAGCATCTCGTTTATTTATGTTGCCAACCGATATGATTAAAAATGAGGATGGTAGCTTTGTTGATGAATCCAGATTTGGTTATTACAATATGGTTCGTGAATACAGTTTGAATGAGCGTTCTTCAGAAACCTGGAGAAATAGCATTAATTCATCTGTACAATATAAGATTCTTGAAGGCTTAACGTTCAAATCTACTTTTGCTTACGATTGGATCAATACAGATAACTTGAGCTATTCTTCACCTGAATCTCGTGCTGGTGAGCAAAACAACGGAGAGGTATGGCAAAACAATCAAAAGAGAAAGGTGATGACTTCATCTAATATTTTAACCTATGATAAAACAATTGATGAAGTTCATCATTTTAATGTTTTAGCTGGTTACGAATTAGAAGAAGAGAATCGTTTCTCTATGACTGCTGAAGGTTATAATGTCCCAGTTGGACTTCAGGTAAATGATGCTGCTTCAAAGCCAAATGGTGTAGGAGGATATGATGATACTGCGAAATTGCTTTCTTACCTGGGTAAAGTTGATTACGATTACTTGAACAAGTACTATGTTTCGGCTAGTATTCGTCGTGATGGTTCTTCTAAATTAGGTGCTGATGAGCGTTGGGCTAATTTCTGGTCTGTTTCAGGTTCGTGGAGAGCTTCTCAGGAAGAATTTTTAGCTGATATAAGCTGGTTAGATGACCTTAAATTACGTGCATCTTATGGTACCAATGGAACACTTCCTAATGATTGGTATGGTCATATGGGATTATATGCTGTTGAAGCTTATAACAGTCAACCAGCTTTAGATTACACTCAGGTAGCTAATCCTAGCCTTTCATGGGAAGAGAGTAAAAATCTTAACCTTGGGATTGATTTCCGTTTCATGGATCGTTTTTCAGGTGGTTTTGAGTACTTTATCAAGACTACAGAGTCTATGTTGATGGAAGTACCTCTTTCCAGAGTGACTGGTTTTGAAGATATGTGGCAAAATATCGGTGAGATGGAGAACAAAGGTTGGGAATTTACTTTCAATGCTGATGTTCTTCGTGATTCTGAATTGAAATGGGATGTTTCTTTTAATCTTTCTCATTATGCCAACGAAATCACTAAAATGAATAATGGTGAGCCAATTTTTGACTTCCCATATATTCGTAAAGAAGGCGAAGCTTACAATACTTTCTATTTGAGAGACTGGGCTGGTGTGAATCCTGATAACGGTGCTGGTCAATGGCATGTAATTGATGCAGATGGTAAGCGTGCTAAAGATGAGAATGGTGAGCTAATTTTAACCGAAAATGCAAGTGAAGCTGCAAAAGCTATCGTTGGTTGTGCTGACCCTAAGTTAATTGGTGGTATTAACAATACTTTCAATTATAAAGGTCTTAGTTTAGATTTCTTATTTAACTTCTCTGTAGGAGGTGATATTTATAATCACGCTGCATATTCTATGATGTCTGATGGTACTGAAAAAGGGTATAATATCATGGCAAATCAAGCTGACAGATGGCAAAAACCTGGTGATAAATCAGCTAATCCAAAACGTTATTATGATGTAAATACCAAAACTAACTGGAATTCTTCTCGTCGTATTCTTAGAAATGACTATTTGAGATTAAAGTCATTAAGTTTGGGATATAACCTTCCATCTGAAATTGTTAAGAAGCTTTCTTTATCCAATGTTAAGGTTTATTGTACTGGAACTAATTTATTAACATTCAGTTCTCAGGATATTGTTGATGTTGAGCAACCAGTTCATGGTTCTACGACTTACGAAATCCCTACAGTAAAGACTGTTACTTTCGGTATTAATGTTGGATTTTAATAAAAAATTTTGATTGAAATGAAAAATAAATTTATATACGCATTAGTAGGCTTAGGTCTGCTAGGTGCATCTTGCTCGGAATCTTGGTTAGACGAGAATCCTAGTGATAAGTTATCTTCTGAAGGAAGTGTTAATAATGTTACTCAAGCTCAATATGCTGTTGATGGTATTTATAATCAGATGACTGATGATGAGTATTATAATGGTGATTACATCTGTAATTTTGATGTAATGGCTGATGATATGAGAGTAACTGAAGGTGGTCGTCTTGATAATTACTACGATTACTCTTTTTATACTGAGAGTTCGGATGCAACGATGTGGGAGCGTCCTTATGAGGCTCTAAAAAATGCAGCATCTTTAATGGCTGTAATTGATGATATCACCGTAGAAGGTGATGATGATGTTGCTGCAAGAAATGACATTAAAGGTCAAGCATTAGCTCTTCGTGGTTTGATCCATTTCGACCTCGTTAAGACATTTGGTAAGGCTTACACTCATGCTGGAGGTCCTGCAGCTCTTGGGGTACCAATTGTAACTGAGACTCTTGCTGCTGATGCAAAATTATCACGTAATACTGTGGAAGAAGTTTACACACAGGTTATTGCTGACTTAGAAGCTGGTATTTCTCTTTTGAAAACGGATGCTAACCTTGGTCATATTAATAAGGCTGCAGCTCAAGCTATTTTGGCCAAAGTGTATCTTTACAAAGGCGATATGGCTAATGCCTTAACTTATGCTGAAGAAGTAATTAACACTTCTGGTTTAAAATTAATGCCTCGCGACAAATACGTTTCTGAATGGGCTGCCAATGGTATGTCTGAATCATTATTCGAACTTGTAAATTCTTCTGAAGATACAGGTGGAGGATTAGAGACTGTTGGTTATTTGGCTGACCCTAATGGATATGGTCAATTCGCTGCTGCTGACGATTTCATCACTATGCTACAGGCTGCAACCTATGATGTTAGAAACCAGTTGTTAGCTAAGGATGAGCTTAGTTCTGAGGAAACAGGTGACAGAATGGGACGTGTTCTTAAATTCCCTGGGAAACCTGGAGAACCTGCTTACACTACTAATACTAGAGTTATACGTTTGTCTGAAGTTTATTTAATCGCTGCTGAAGCTGCTTTAGCAACAGATAAGACAAAAGCTGCAAACTATTTGAATGCTGTGATTGAGAGAGCGTATCCTTCTGAAGATGTTGTTGATGAAGAAGATTCTTCTTCTATCTTGTTCGATTATCCAGCTGACGTACCTACAGTAACTGCTGCTAATATTACTTTAAATTCAGTTCTTGAAGAAAGACGTTTAGAGTTAGTATCAGAAGGTCATAGATTTTTTGACTTAGTTCGTAATAATATGACTATCGTTAGAGGTAGTGATTATTGGGGAACGCTAAACAAGACTGTTGAAATGTCTTTCCATAAAATTATTCAACCAATTCCTAGAATTGAATTGGATGCAAACCCTAATATGGTTCAGAATCCAGGTTACGAAAGCTAATCTCGAAACTTGCTTATTTATATAGGCTGCCCATTGGGCAGCCTTTTTTTATATCTATAGGCCATAATAGGTCTTATTATTGAACTTTATCAAGGGTGTCGCTTCTAGTACCCGTAGCTTGAGTTTTGCGTTCACACCTGCACCTGCATTTCTTTTCCCCAAGCCTTGGCGATTTTAACAGCAGTACTGGTTGGCTTCTCCAAACAGCAGTTGGTCTCACCTGCAGTTCCGGATGACTTCTCCAAACAGCAGCTGGCCTCACCTGCAGTTCCAGATGACTTCTCCAAACCCAGCCTGGCCTAACCTGCAGTTCCGGATGACTTCTCCAAACAGCAGCTGGCCTCACCTGTAGTTCCAGATGACTTCTCCAAACAGCAGTTGGCCTCACCTGCGGCTCCGATTGACTTCTCCAAACACCAGCTGGCCTCACCTGCAGACACAGTTGATTTTAGCATTTAGCTTCTTGCCTTACAAACAAGTTTGGGGTAACATTTATCAATTGTAATCCAGAATGTGTATTATTAACGCACATCCTGGTTTTTATTTCAATCGTATATGTAATGGTCTGATATTGAATTGATATGTCGTTATTTGTATTTTATTATGTTTTGGTTGTTAATTAATAATGTTATAACTTGAATAACATATTATTTTTCTAACTAAATATTTTTAAAGATGATTGAGCGTATTAATTATTACCGATTGAATAACCAGGAGTTGTTTACCCTTATCAAGTCGCTTCTTTCTATTTTTACAGGAGTCGATACTACAGCTTTGGGCTTCAAAGTCTGGTTCGATAAATTACAAAAGGCTTTTAAGGATCTTGAGGATTCTATCGGTTTTGAAATGGGCAGTGCTCTGACCATTAAAGTTGTTGAAGCTGATGACTTGAGAGACAACTGCTTTAAGGCATTTAAAAGCTATATAACGGCTTGTAGTTTGCGAAACAACACTGAGTGGGGAGTTGCAGCTGATACCATTAGCAGAATCATGAATAAATATGGCATGTTGCTTTATAATGAGAGTTATTCTATAGAATCGGCCTTGTTGGATAAACTGATTTTAGAACTTTCTCAAGACACGGAGGCAATAAAAGCCTTAGAAACTCTACAGGCAGGTGTTTGGTTTCAGGATCTGATTGCTTCTCAGGATGCCTTTATCGAAGTTTGGCAGCGCCGTCGTGAGGACTAAGCACAAAAAGGCTCGAGTAAAGGTGAGCTTGCTCGTAAGGAGATCCGTCAGCATGCTACTGATTTAACCCGATATATCGAGTTAATGTATCGTTCAGGTCAGGAAGAACCCTATTTGAGCTTTATTAATAACATGAATGAGGAAATTTCAAAGGCTAATGCCCTTGTGAAATCCCGCCAAACACGTCGCCAAAATAACATCGGCATCGAAACAGATGTTTAAAAACCCTTGTGAACGTGAGGATAAAAAAAGCCCATTAAAACTCTTTGTTTTTTTTGGGCTTTGTTCTGTCTTTAAACCTGATATGCAAACCTTTGCATTTTCTTCGAAAATTCTTTTTCATTTTCTTGCCTAAGTTCCGGTAATCATTACCTTTACCCACTGTTATAGAACATGTGTTATTATGATCTGTTCTACAACAGAAACCCAACAAGTAGAGTTAACAGCTTGGTTGAAAGTTATTAAGGAATTGTGTTTTTAGATAGGTTCTGTTCTTTTTGAAAGATTTTCATCCAATTCCCTGAAGCTTGTGTGGAATTTGATGCCCGATAATATAAATTATTCTACTCAAATTATCGTAAAACTTTCAAAACGCAAGAGCCCTCAACTATCTGATTTATTATTCTTCCTGCTCGAAACTCTACATTAATAAAACCAAAACAACTTAACAAACTAAGAATTTAACTCACGTTAAATCAAACAGTCATGAGTCAAAAGACAAAAATCATTGAAAGAGAAGAAGTTGTCATTCGATTTTCGGGTGATTCCGGAGATGGAATGCAGTTAACGGGAACCCAGTTTTCCGATACTTCAGCACTATTTGGGAATGATGTTGCAACTTTTCCTGATTATCCAGCAGAAATTAGAGCCCCTCAAGGTACAGTAGGTGGTGTTTCAGGTTTCCAATTGCATTTTGGGCATCAGGAAATTTATACCCCTGGCGATTATGCCGATGTATTGGTTGCAATGAACCCTGCAGCCTTAAAAGCTAATTTAAAGTGGGTTAAGCCAAGTGGAACAATTATCGTAAACGAAGATAGTTTTACCGATAAAAACCTTGATAAGGCCGGTTACGATTCAGATCCTTTAGTGGATGATAAACTATCCGATTATAATCTGATTAAGGCAAAAGTGACCTCCTTAACAAGAGAGTGTCTAAAAGACTCAGGTCTGGATCAAAAGAGTATTCTTCGATGTAAAAATATGTTTTCACTTGGAATGGTTTACTGGATGTTTGATCGTCCTTTGGATCATTCAGAAGCATTTCTTGAGAAGAAATTTAAGAAGTTCCCAATGGTTGTCGATGCCAATAAAAAGGTACTTAAAGCAGGTTACAATTTTGCTAAAACCATTGAGGCACTACCTTATAATTATAGTGTAGCTCCAGCTAGAATTCGTAAAGGAACCTACCGTAACATTACAGGTAATAAAGCGACTGCCTGGGGATTAATGGCAGCTGCCGAAAGAGCTAATCTGGATTTATTCTGTGGTTCTTATCCTATCACACCCGCTACTGAAATTCTTCAGGAACTAGCTGTGCGTAAAGACTTGGGCGTAAAGACCTTTCAGGCTGAAGATGAAATTGCAGGTATTTGTACCGCAATTGGGGCTAGTTTTGCAGGGAATTTTGCTGTAACCACGACTTCTGGTCCTGGTTTGGCTTTAAAAACGGAAGCTGCTGGTTTGGCTGTAATGACAGAATTACCATTGGTAATCGTTAATGTTCAGCGTGGAGGACCATCAACAGGTCTGCCTACTAAAACTGAGCAGTCAGATCTATTACAAGCGATTCATGGTAGAAGTGGTGAGTGTCCTATGCCTGTTATTGCAGCTGGTACGCCATCTGATTGTTTCCATTACGCATTTGAGGCGGGTAGAATCGCTTTGGAGCATATGACGCCTGTGATTTTACTTACCGATGGATTTATTGCCAATGGCGCTGAGCCATGGAGAATCCCAGCGATGTCAGAACTTCCTGAAATTGTGGCGCCTATTGCTAAAGAAGGTGATAATTATTTACCCTACGCACGCGAAGAGAAACGATTAAGCCGAAAATGGGCTGTTCCGGGTACTAAAGGTTTGGAGCATCGTATTGGAGGTCTCGAAAAAATGGATGGTATTGGTACGGTGTCTTATGTGCCTGAAAATCACCAGGTGATGAGCGATATCCGTAAGGAAAGAGTTGAACGTGTTGCTAATTTCATTCCTGAACTTCAGGTGAAAGGCGATAATGAAGCTGATGTTCTTGTAGTAGGATGGGGGGGGACTTATGGTCACCTTACTACTGCTGTGCGTGAGTTACAAAAAGAAGATAAGTCTATTAGTCTGGCTCATTTCAATTATATTTTCCCTCTTCCTAAAAATACTGCTGATGTCTTCAGTCGTTATAAGAAAATTATTGTGTGCGAATTAAACGATGGTCAGTTTGCTGAATATTTACGAAGCAATTTTCAGGACATTAAGTTTGAGCAGTACAATAAGTTGATGGGATTGCCATTCACTGTTGTGGAATTAAAAGATAGATTTAACCAATTACTGGAGGAGATATAAGTCATGGCTGATACAGTATTAAACGAACCTAATATTAAGAAGCTTAGTGCTAAGGATTTTAAAAGCGATCAGGAGAATCGCTGGTGCCCGGGTTGTGGTGACCATGGGATATTAAATTCTGTTCAGAAAGCCATGGCTAACATGGAATTTAAGAAAGAAGACTATGCCGTAATTTCCGGTATTGGTTGTTCTTCTCGTTTTCCATATTACATGAATACGTATGGCTTTCACACCATTCACGGTCGTGCTGCTGCTATAGCATCAGGCGTTAAGTGTGCCAATCCTGATCTTGAAGTGCTACAGGTATCCGGAGATGGTGATGCTTTAGCAATTGGTGGAAATCATTTTATTCATACTGTACGTAGGAATATCGATATGACCATTCTTCTTTTCAATAATGAGATCTATGGTTTAACAAAAGGTCAATATTCTCCCACATCGAATCAGGGTATGGTGACAAAAACATCTCCCTTCGGATCAATTGAGGAACCTTTTAAGCCAGCTCAACTAGCACTTGGCGCTCAGTCAAAATTCTATGCACGTTCTATCGATACCAGCATTAAATTGACGACTGAAGTTATCCAGGCTGCTTCAGCTCATAAGGGAACATCTATTGTTGAAGTTCTTCAGAACTGTGTGATTTATAATGATGGGGCACATTCTCTAATAACAGACAAAGCTACCAAAGAAGAATATCAGTTGATATTGGAACATGGTAAGCCAATGATTTTTGGTAAAGAAAAAAACAAAGGTTTAATCATGGGAGGTAACGGTAAATTAGTTGTCGTTACTATTGGCGAACATGGTATTAAAGAAGCAGATGTTTTAGTACACGATGCACATACGGTAAACCCTCATATGCATTGGTTGTTATCTAGTATGATGGCTCCTGAATACCCTGTTGCTTTGGGTGTTATTCGCGACGTGGAATCGTCTTCTTATGATGAGAAGATGGTGAAACAAATTGAAGATGTTAGAGCTACAGCTTCGATTAAATGTATGGATGATTTATTAAATAGTGGAGATACCTGGGAAGTTGAATAGTTGATTTTCCATAATTCTGAGATATAATCCTGTCTGGCATTAAAGCCGGACAGGATTTTTTTTTTCAATCAGGATACATTGATAATTAGTATCCTGACTTAAAGTATTTGCTTGTAGCTTATAAGCTGATTTTTTCGACTCGCGTGTCATAATATTTCCTTATTTTAGGCTAAAAGGCTTTATTTAGAGAGGAAATCTAGTTGTCAATTGTCAATTGTTTATTACTTTCATGCGACAAACACAAACAAAGAAGAAATGGAAGAAATTGCAATTTCGAAAATTTATAAACGGAAGAAGAACGACAGAGATATATTTCAGGAGTTGATGCCATTTAAGGTAAAAGAAATTCTTCTGGTTGCAACTTATTACGATTCATATACAATTGTTAGAGAAGGCCAGTTTTCAGACAAAATTGTAGGAGAATACCTTCAACTGAACTTATATACTGCACCCCGTTTTACAAGTGTAGCGACGAAAGAAGAAGCGCTTAAGGCTATGGACGAGCGTAATTTCGATATCGTCATTCTTATGGCCGGACTTGATAAAGAATCTCCTTTGGAATTGAGTCAGGAAATCAAAAAGAAACAGCCCGACCTGCCTGTACTGGTTTTGGTGAATAACAACAGCGATTTGGCTTATTTCGATAAGGCAGCCGATAAAATTAAAAACAATATCGAAAGGGTATTTGTGTGGAATGGCTCAACAAAGATTTTTATGGCCATGACCAAATACATTGAGGATAAGATGAATCTTGAACCTGATTCCAAGATTGGTGACGTTCGTGTGATGTTGTTGATTGAGGATTCGGTGAAGTATTATTCACGTTACTTACCCTTGCTTTATACGTCGGTGATGACCCAAACTCAGAAGGTGATTTCTGATGAAGATGATATCGACGAGATGCACAAGATCCTGAAAATGCGTGCTCGTCCTAAAGTTATTTTGGTAAGTTCTTATGAAGACGCGGTAGAAATTGTTGACAAATATTTAGAGAACCTGCTTTGTGTGATATCGGATGTTCGATTTGCCCGCGATGGAAAATTGAATGATGATGCAGGTGTTGATTTGATTTCATATGTGCAGGATAAACATATGCGAATTCCCTGTGTGATGCAATCACACGACACTGATAATGCGATGCGTGCTTTTCAAGTGAATGCAGATTTTATCAATAAAAACAGTGACACCTTAGCCTTAGATATTTTTAACTTCATTCATTTAAAATTGGGCTTTGGCGATTTTGTCTTTAGAAATCAAAGTGGGACACATGTTGCCATTGCTAAGTCACTTGAAGATTTTGAAGAAAAGCTAAAATACATTCCTGATGAATCCTTGTTATTTCACTCCAAGAGAAATGGGATTTCAACCTGGTTGATGGCTCGTGGCGAAATTAATATCGCAAAAAAACTCCGTCGCTATCAAATCTCAGATTTTAAAACGGTGCGTGAATTGCGTCAGTTCTGTCTGGATGTTTTTGAAGCCTCCCGACTAAAACAGTTACGTGGTAGAATCATCAAATTCAGACCGAGTCTTGCGAATTCCAATCACTATGTTATTCGTTTGGGACGTGGTTCTGTGGGGGGAAAAGGTCGTGGCCTTGCTTTCCTGAGTAATTTCACCGAAAATATCAGTTTTCAGAAACTGATTAAAGATGTCAATATCACTATTCCCCGCACTGCAATAATTGGTGTTGATGAATATGATAACTTTCTTGAGGCAAATGACCTGCTCGAAAAAATATATAATGAAAAGAATTACGACGCAGTTAAAAAGCGATTCCTAGATGCTCAGTTACCTGAGAAATTGCGTAAGAAATTGCGTATTTATCTTGAAAAGATGACTATGCCATTGGCGGTACGTTCCTCGGGTTTATTTGAAGATTCGTTGATGCAACCTTTTGCCGGGGTCTATGCTACCTATCTGTTGCCGAATAATCATGAAGATTTTGAAGTCCGATATGAGCATTTGGTGACTGCGATTAAAATGGTGTATTCTTCGATCTTCACGCCTGAAGCAAAAGCCTATTTTTCTGCTGTCGATTATAAAATTGAAGAAGAGAAAATGGCCGTGATCCTTCAAGAGGTCGTGGGGCAGGAATACAATGGGAAATACTATCCGAATATCAGTGGGGTAGCTCAATCATATAACTATTACCCCTTCTCATATATGAAACCGGAGGATGGTTTTGCTGTTCTTGGAATAGGTTTAGGTAAGTATGTAGTGGGGGGAGAGAAAACACATCGTTTTTGCCCTGAACATCCCAAGCTTCAGTTGGCATCAATCGAAGATCAGGTAAAAGATTCTCAGAACTATTTCTATGCGATAAACATGGAGGCAGACAAACCGAATTTACTTGAAGATGGAGAAGATGCTTTTACATTAAAATACGATCTATCCGTAGCTGAAAAAGATGGGAATTTATTGCATTGTGCATCGGTATATGATGGACGAAACGATAGGATAGAACCCGATTTGAATTTGAGAGGACCTCGCGTGGTCGATTTTGCTAATATTTTAAAGTACAATCAGATCCCTTTGGCCAAAACTATGAGTATTATCTTGAATATTTTCAAACAAGCCATGGGAGCTCCGGTGGAGATTGAATTTGCAGTTGATCTTTCTAAGGGAAAGAATGGTTTGCCCACATTTTATCTCCTGCAAATAAAACCCCTTATCCGTCAGGAAATGAGTCTTGATATCGATATGAAGACCATTGATCGCGAGAAGTTGGTTTTATTGGCTGACAAAGGAATGGGTAATGGTAAAATTGATCACGTTCGTGATGTAATTTATATGGACCTGAGTAAATTTGATAGAATCAAAACTGAAGAAATGGCCGAAGAAATGGCTATTCTCAATCAGAAAATGAAAGAGCAGGATCGGGAATATGTCCTTATTGGTCCCGGACGATGGGGAACAAAAGATAGGTTTACTGGAATTCCGGTACTGTGGTCTCAAATATCGAATGCTAAGGTTATTGTGGAACAGGGTCTAGAAGATTTCCCTTTGGATGCTTCCTTAGGTTCTCACTTCTTTCATAATGTCACCTCGATGAATGTGGGATACTTCTCTGTAAAATCGAACTTGAAGACCAGTTTTGTAAATGAGGAAATCTTGAATAAGCAGGAACTGATTGAACAAGTACATTATTTTAAACATGTTCGCTTTGCAGAACCCTTGGAAATTTTAATGGACGGTAAGAAACAGATTTCAGTCATCAGTTATAAATAGGTTTCGGTGCGAATTATCGCTATAGAAATAGCAATATAGAATAGCAATAACAGACGAGTTGATGCTAAATTTGACCAACAAAAAAGACATTCCGAATATTCGGAATGTCTTTTCTTGTTTCTGATCATTATTGATCAGCTTATTTCATACTTATGCTTGATAAGAGTCAACTCCGGCAGTTTCCATTTTGCGGTCAACTTTCTTAACTAAACCTTGAATCACTTTACCAGGACCAACTTCGGTGAATGAACTTGCGCCATCAGCAATCATGTTTTCCATGATTTGTGTAAAACGTACTGGAGCCGTTAATTGAGCAACAAGATTTTTCTTGATCTCCTCAGGATCCATAACTGGTTTTGCGTTTACGTTTTGGTAAACAGGACAAGTTGGTGTAGAAAAGTTCGTGTTCTTGATCGCTTCTTCTAACTCAACACGAGCAGGTTCCATAAGAGGAGAGTGGAATGCACCACCTACTTTAAGAGGTAAAGCACGTTTGGCACCAGCTTCTTTAAGTTTTTCACAAGCAATTTCAATTCCTTTCATGCTACCCGAGATAACCAATTGACCAGGACAGTTGAAGTTTGCAGGAACAACGATTTCTTCAATCTCAGCACAAACTCTTACAACAGTTTCGTCGTCAAGACCAATGATTGCAGCCATAGTTGAAGGCTCAATTTCACATGCCTTCTGCATAGCCATTGCACGCTGTGAAACCAATTTTAACCCATCTTCGAAAGAAAGAGTGCCATTGGCAACTAAAGCTGAAAACTCACCCAAAGAGTGACCTGCAACCATTTCTGGTTTGAAGTCAGCACCTAAAGTTTTAGCTAAAATCACAGAGTGAAGAAAAATAGCAGGTTGAGTAACCTTAGTTTGTCTTAGATCTTCATCTGTTCCGTTAAACATTAAATCAGTAATGTTGAAACCCAGAATTTCATTGGCTTTATCAAATAATTCTTTGCCTAATTCAGAGTTTTCATACAGGTCTTTACCCATACCAACAAATTGGGCGCCTTGCCCGGGGAATACATATGCTTTCATAGCTTTCAATTAGTAATCTATAATCAGTACTAGTTATTACCGATTATTAATCTTAATTAGTAATTATATCGTTTTTGTAGAGATCAATCGAATAAATTCTTCGCGTGTAGCGACTTTTTCGAATGCTCCTGTAAAATCAGATGTTGTTGTAATTGAGTTTTGTTTCTGCACACCTCGCATAGACATGCACATGTGTTGTGCTTCAATAACAACAGCTACACCAAGGGGATTAAGGGTGTCCTGAATACAATCTTTAATCTGAGTTGTTAGTCTTTCCTGAACTTGTAAACGGCGGGCAAAAGCATCTACCACACGGGCAATTTTACTTAGACCTGTAATGGTTCCATCAGGGATATAAGCAACATGAGCTCTACCTACAAAAGGTAGCATGTGATGTTCACACATAGAATAAACTTCAATATCTTTAACGATCACCATTTGGCGATAATCCTCTTTGAACATAGCCGAACGCAATATGTCTTCAGGCTTGATATGATAGCCCTGAGTTAAAAATTGCATGGCTTTAGCCACTCTTAATGGTGTCTTGTCAAGTCCTTCTCGATTCACATCTTCCCCCAATAGTTCCAATACTTTCTTGTAATGAAACATGAGTTCCTCAGTAGTTTCCTGATTGAATTTTTCTATTTTTGTGAAACCTTTATTCTCCGTTTCGTTAATTGAAAATTCCATGTTATAATTTGTGTTAAAATACAGTCGTTCTAAAAAATACAATTGATATACCTTATATATTAGGAGCATCAATTTAATAGCTTAAGCTTGCAAATTTAAGTATATTTTTTGTCGATTGAGCAAATTTTTGGAAGCTTTGTTTTTGCTAAGTACTTGCATCTATGGATATTTTAATTGTTAGTCCCTCATTTATTTCCCTGCAAAAATTTATTAGTCAGCTTCAATTGGTTGATAATTATGGGAAAAACTATGCGCGTTTTCAATTCGCTGATAACGAACTTGATATTTTAATATCAGGACATGGAGGTAGTGTGGTCAGTCATTGGGTTAATAAAGCCATCCAGCGTAAAAGCTACGATTTAGTGATTCACCTTGGCAGGTCCTATGCCCTGAATGATAAATCGGAAGTTGGAAGTTTGGTGAATGTGATCGATGATTATTTTGGTGATCTGGGATTTACTTACGATTCGGGATTTCAATCTTTATTCGATTTGGATTTGATTCCTAAAAATGAGAATCCTTTTAAAAATGGGATGCTTGAAAACCCCTCTGATTATTCTGAAATACTCACATCGTTTCGAAAAGTAAGTGGTATGACCTGTAATACCATTCCTTCAAGTCTTTTTCAAATTGGAGAAATATACATCAAAAATTACCCTGAAATTGTTAGTCTCGATGGCGCTGCAGTTTTATATGCTTGTCTGGAAACAAATACAGATGTGATTCAGCTCTCTTACGTAGCAGGAAAACTTGAGACTGCGACTGAGAGTTTAAATGTTGATGATATCGAAATAGATCGCATTACTGAAGTTCTGGAAGATGTGTTGAGTAAGTTGTACCAGTTTCAATTGATGAAGAGTTAGAGCTTAATCCAGATTATTTGAATTTAACCAAAACTGCTTTTTTAAAATAAAGCGCTTGAAAAATCCCTCTCGCAAGCATAAAAGATAACATCGCAATCCAAAGGCCGTGATTTAAAAGAACTCCCTTAAGACTGAAATATACAGGAACAAAAATGAGTAGTGTTGCTGCCATCATGGTTTTGCGCATGTAGACCGATGCCGTTGCTCCAATATAAATACCATCGTAAAGAAAAGAAGCAAAACTTAACAGAGGAAGCAATATTAGCCATTTCAGATATGGGCTGGCAGCACTTATGGTTTCGGTACTATTGGTTAGTAAAGAGAGAATCCAATTACCACCCAAAGCATAAAATAAGGTGAAAATCAGGCTGATCCCGATTCCCCAAATAAAGAGGAACCGAACGGTAGTCAGAAAATTCCTTCGATTCTGTGCGCCAACAAAACGCCCCACTAAAGCCTCTGCTGCAAAAGCAAAGCCATCCATCAGATAAGAGAATATAAATAAGAATTGCAGCAGAAGAGAATTAACAGCCAGAATTGTTTTGTTGGTACTTGCTGATTCTGTCGTGAAAAAAGTGAAAACAAAAATGATACAAAGCGTCCTGATAAAGATGTCTTTGTTCACCAAAACAAAGTGTTTTATCTCCTGAATTTTTAATAAACCTTTATAGCTCCAGTATTTAAATAGTTTGCGGTAATATCGCCAAACAAAAATGAAGGCTAAAATTACCCCGCAATATTGAGCAATCACCGTTCCTAGAGCTACACCTCTTGCATCAAGGTTAAGACCATAAACAAAAAAGGCTGATAAGCTGATGTTGATAATATTACAGATAATGGCTATCATCATCGGAATTTTGGAATTCTGCATGCCAATAAACCAACCTGTTAAGGCATATAAAGCGATAGTTGCAGGTGCTGCCCAAATTCTGATGTTATAATAGGAGAGTGCTATGTTTTCTACAGAAACTTCGGAGTCGATATAGCTAAAACTTAATAGAGCAATAGGTTTTTGAAGTAATAATATAAGCAAACTTCCAGCAGTAGCGACGAGTAATGCTCGTCCCAGTGATAGAATACTTTCGCTTAAATTTCTTGCTCCGTAAGCCTGAGCAGTGATGCCACTGGTTCCCATTCGAAGAAAGGCAAAGCCCCAATACAGAAAATTGAAAATGGTCCCACCTAATGCAATGCCACCTATAAAATCCACTTCTCCAAGATGTCCCATCAGGGCCAAATCAACCAAACCTAAAAGGGGGATAGTGATATTACTGATGATATTTGGAAGGGCAATATCTAATATTTTCTTATTCACAGGCTTTTAGCGGGTTTAAATTTCGCTGCGAAATTAGTTAAATGACTTGATGGAAACTAAAAATTAAAAGAATAATATGTACTGTAGCACTTATAAAGTTATCGTGAAAGAGCCAATTGAATATTGAAATTAAGGTGGATTGAAAATAAAAGACAAATAAGTCTTAAAATATTTGGAAGAGATTCAATTATATTATAGATTTGTTTTGTTATTAAAAGCTAGATTAAATAAAGATAGTCATTTGTTAGCTATCTAATCATTTTTAATAAATTCTTTTACTGATTTAAACTGTTAATATATGAGTTTTGAATTACCTCAATTACCGTATGCATATGATGCTCTAGAGCCACATATTGATGCAAGAACTATGGAGATTCACCATTCAAAGCATCATGCTGGATATACTAATAATTTAAATGCAGCAATAGCTGGTACTGATCTTAATGGAAAATGTATCGGTGAAATTCTTGCAAGCGTTTCTAAACAATCAGCTGCTATTCGAAACAATGGTGGAGGTTATTATAATCACGATTTATTTTGGAAACTAATGTCACCCAATGGAGGGGGACAGCCTACTGGAGAATTTCAAAAGGCTATAGAAGATACTTTTGGTAGTTTCGAGCAATTCAAGGAGAAATTTTCAAAAGCTGCTGCTACTCGATTTGGATCAGGTTGGGCCTGGTTAGTAAAATTATCAGATGGGAGTTTGAAAATTTGCTCTACACCAAATCAAGATAATCCTCTGATGGATGATGCAGAAGTAAAAGGAACTCCAATTTTAGCATTGGATGTATGGGAACATGCTTACTATTTAAAGTTTCAAAATAGAAGGCATGATTACATTTCAGAATTTTTTGAAGTTGTTAATTGGGAGGAAGCGTCAAAGCGCTTTCAGGATTAGTTTTGTTTATTGTTTTTTTGATTTTGGGATCGGCTTTCGAATTTATTCGGGAGTCGATCTTTTTTTTGCTTGATTCAGGATAAATGGTGAAATTAGGGTAAATCAAATAAACAAAAGCTATGGAACACGAACTACCCCAATTACCTTATGCATTGGATGCATTGGAACCTTTTATTTCTCAGAAAACGCTTGAGTTTCATTATGGAAAGCATCATCAAGCCTATGTGAATAACCTGAATAACCTGATAAAGGATACGCCCTTTAAAGATTCTGATTTGGTTGATATTATTATGAATGCAAATGGTGGCATTTTCAATAATGCTGCCCAGATTTTTAATCATAGTTTTTATTTTTCAGCATTTAAACCCAGGGGAGGAGGAAGGCCTCAGAATAAGTTGAACGAAGCTATAGTTGAGACTTTTGGTTCATTTGAAAATTTCAAAGCTGAGTTCTCTAAATCTGGTGCTACCTTATTCGGCTCGGGTTGGGTTTGGTTGGTAACAGATTCCAGTAACAAGCTTAGTATTGTTCAAACTTCAAATGCCGGAAATCCTTTAACCGATAATTTAATGCCAATTATGACTCTCGATGTGTGGGAACATGCCTATTATCTGGATACCCAAAATGCACGCCCTAAGTATATCGAGAACTTCTGGGAGGTGATTAATTGGGAGGTCATCGAGTTCCGATTTGAATCCTTTGCATAGTCAGTCTTGTGTTCTGAAAGTATATTTCATTCTTGTTATCAAAGAGGTTGTTACACATGTAGCAGCCTCTTTTGTTGTAATTAGACTTTAACTTTGATTAATGATGTTTCCAAAAATACAGATTAATATTGGCGATAGCCGGCAGCTTTTGTATTCGTGCTCTAAACAAGCCGCTTTGTCGAAAGAAATGCCATTGTAAGCTAAAATTAAATTTGGTTAAGCAGATCGTAAGAAAAATAGATTAGTTTTGATTTTATATTATCTCCAACGGCAGTGTTTGTTTCTAATATTGAATCAAAACCTTGTCGAAAAGTAATATAATACCTATCTTAAAAGAACTGTGATTGAAGAGGGATTTCCTAAGGATAGCCCTTTTACTAGCATGACAAACCTTAAATTGTAAGAACTAAAATATTTAAACAACAAACCAACAGAATGTTAAAAGAATTAGTTTTAAAGAACCGAAGTTATCGTCGATTTTATCAAAACGAAAGCATTACGAAGGATCAGTTAAAGTCATGGATTGATTTAGCAAGACTTGGTGCTTCAGGCAGAAATGCTCAAAGTTTAAAGTATATAACTGTAACAGATAAGGATTTATGCCAACAGGTTTTTAATACCCTTGCCTGGGCAGGTTATTTAAGCGATTGGGCAGGGCCTGTTGAAGGTGAACAACCTGCTGCTTATGTTATCATGCTGAATGACGATCACCTGAGTAAAAATTATTTTTGTGATGATGGTATTGCGGCACAAAACTTGTTGCTTGGAGCTGTAGAAGATGGATACGGTGCTTGCATACTTCGTGCTTTTAAAGATAAGATCCTGAGAGAATTATTAAATATAGCAGAAGATTTCAAGATAATTCAGGTCATTGCCCTAGGTAAGCCTAAAGAAGAGGTTGTTATTGAGGAAATGAAGGGTGAGGATATAAAATATTGGCGGGACGAAAGGGGCATTCATCATGTGCCTAAGCGAAAGCTTGAAGATATTATTATAGGTGAATTTTAGTTTGAAAATACGATACGTTATGAGAAAATTATTTGCTTGCTGTGTTATAATACTGAGTTTCTTTTTTACAGATGATTCTCAAGCTCAGAAAATTAATTTAGATTCCATATTCTTTACCGGGGCTGTTATGGATCAAGCTGAATTAAATGCCCTGCCTTACGCTCACTTTCGGGTGAATAAAAAGCGTGGAGGCACGACGAATGAGTATGGGCGCTTCTCCCTTTGGGTGAATTCTGGAGATACCATTCAATATTCTTATGTCGGTTATCACGATGTTAGTATCATTGTGAATGATAGTTTGAAACAGGATAAATATTTATTTGGAGTCTTTCTATCCAAAGATACCATCGCTTTGCAAGAGGTTTTAATTTTACCTCGATTTGGTGATTTTAAAGAGGCTTTTATCAATGCCAAAGTTAACACGCCGGAATATATAAGGGCAAAAAATAATATCAATTCAGCAACTTATGAAGCACTAACGCGTCGTCCTACAAAAATGGATGCAAAAGCCAACACTGATATGCTTATTAATCAGCATGTTGTTGCGGTTGAGAACAAGACTATGGTTCCTACTGATATGGTTGCAGGAGTCAGTACTGCCAGAACACTTCCTGAGTTACAACGCTTGAAACGAAAAAGGAAACTGAAGATTCAAGATGGAATGATAACTGATGATGAAATAAAAACCCTTCAGCAAATGTATCGCTACGGTATCAAAAAGAAATAAAAAAAAAAAGCGGTGAGAAATCACCGCTTTTTTTATGAATTATCCTCTGCTGAATAAGGCTTTTATTATTAGCATTGCCATTTTAGGATTTTCTTTAAGTCTTCGGGTTGAGTAACCAAACCAATCTTTTCCGAATGGGACATAAACACGCATGGGGTGCCCTTTAGCAAGAATTGATTTTCTGAGTTCGGGCGTTACACCGTACAACATCTGAAATTCATATTTGTCCTTTGGTACATTATATTTATCGATCAAATCGTAGGCAGGTTGAATCAGATTTTTATCATGAGTTGCTATCCCTGGATAGATTTGATTTTTCAACATGAAATCTAAATCTTTGATGTAATGCTCATTGATTTCTTCATATTTTTTAAAAGCTATTTCTTCAGGCTCTACATAAATACCTTTGCACAAACGGTAGTTGAGTGTATTTCCATTTTGCATATCCATCATGTTTTCCAAATCGGAAAGAGTACGTTTAAGATAGGATTGTACGACCAGTCCAACATTCTTTGGAAACTCTTTTCTTAAACGTCTGAACATCTCAATTTCTTTATCAACACATGGTGAATCTTCCATGTCGATACGAACAAAATTGTTGTATTCAACGGCTTTTTCAACTACAGTTTTAATATTTTGGTAACAGACTTCAGGGTCAATGAGTAAACCAAAAAAAGTTGGTTTTACCGAGTAGTTTCCATCAATTTTATTCTTTTCGAAAGCTTCTATAATATCCAGATAGGCATCCTTATTTTCTGTAGCCTGACTCAGGTCTTCAATAAATTCTCCTAGTAGATCGACGGTGACTTTGATACCCTGAGCATTTAAATCGAGTGAAGCTTTTATAGCATCCTCAATCGTTTCGCCTGCAATGTATCGTTTCGAAAATAGCCAAACTAATTTTTTTGGCATGTAGGGCAGGGTAGCTGCAATCATTTTATTAAGCATCTCAAGAGGTTTTAGGGTTAATTTTGGATTTTTATTGAGCACAATGTAATCAGCATGAAAAAAAAAAAGAATGACGTTTATCAGCTAATTCATTTGATTTCAATTATCATGATATTTTTTTGATGCTAAAGGAAAAATGTAAGTTATAAATTTTTCCATTATCATTTAAAACTTATATTTGCTAGGCTGTAAATAAAATCGAGTATAATTGATTCGTTGAACAGCCTCAGTATTGAATAAATTAGAACCAAATCAATTAATAAAAGCTATAATTCACCCGGGAAGATCACTTCGGAAACTGAAGCAATCAATTGGGCTGTTTCTTCTGATTCCTGCAATTGTAGGGGTAGGATGGCAATTTAAAATCAAATAAAAAAAACATGAAAAATTTATCCATTGCTCTTAATGCAATTTTAATTGTTGCTGTTGGAATTTTATTTTTCTTCCATTTTTCGGAAGGAAAGAAAGCTGAAGTGAAAACCATTGCCGGTGAAGGTGCTGTTGTATATGTAAATACTGATTCGTTATTGACCAGCTATAATTTTTCTGTTGATTTGAATGAGAAATTCTTGAAGAAACAAGAAGATTCCAGAACAGATTTTAATTTTAAAGCTCAAAAATTAGAAAAAGAAGCGGTTGATTTTCAACGTAAACTTCAAAATAAGGGCTTTCTTAACCGTGAGCGTGCAGAGAAAGCACAAAGAGAGCTGATGGAAAAGCAACAAAATCTACAACAACTTGAGAGAAAATTAAGCTCTGAGCTTATGGCTGAGCAAAATGGAAATTCAAAACGTTTATACGATAGTGTAACCAACTATCTTGCTCAATACAATGCTAAGCACAATTTCAGTTTAATTATTAGTACAACTCAAGGTGGAACTGTATTGCATTCAGCTTCAGGTTTGGATATTACTCAAGATATTATTGATGGTTTAAATGCCAGATATAAGAAATAAGATTAAAAAGAATTGAATAAAAGGGCAGAGGCGTTTAGCTTTCTGCCCTTTTTTTATCTTTGTGGATGATTGCAATTTTGGATTTTTAGAATTTGAAATCATAAGCTGCGAAGCTCAAAATAGTGTTTGACTCAAAGCAATATCAATTTAAACCTTACAATACCAATTAATGACTTTTGCTGATAAATATCTAAAGAAACAACGTGTCTATCCTGAATATATAAGAGATGAGGTTTCCGAAAATTTGGGTTTGGTCGTAACCATCCCTTGTTTTGATGAACCCGATTTAATCTCCAGTCTCAATGCTTTATGGCTTTGCGACCGTCCCAATTTTAAAGTTGAGGTAATTGTTATTGTAAATTCCGGTGAACTGGCTTCAGAGGATGTATTGAGTCAGAATACCAAAACGATTGCTGATGCGGAACTATGGATGTCGGAGCATGAGGACGATAAACTAAAGTTTTTTCTGATTCATCAGCCCAATTTGCCTAAGAAATCGGCTGGAGTTGGTTTGGCAAGAAAGATTGCCATGGATGAGGCTGTGAGTCGTTTCAACAAGATCGATAAATCCAATGGTATAATAACGGGATACGATGCCGATTCTTCTTGTGATACGAATTACTTCACGGAGATAGAAAAGTTGTTTAAAAAGTATCCTAAGGCCAATGGAGCCAATATATTTTACGAACATCCTCTAGAGGGGCTGGAATTCGATGATTTTATTTATGATTCAATTGCTCAATACGAGTTGTATTTGCGTTATTATATGCTTGCCATGCGTTATGCGGGGCATCCTCACGCTTACCATACAGTAGGGTCAAGTTTTGCTGTATCAGCCGATGCTTATATCAAACAAGGGGGGATGAATCGCCGTCAGGCAGGTGAAGACTTTTATTTTCTACAAAAAATTATTGCTCTCGGCCGATTCTATGAGATAAAACACACCCGAGTTATTCCTTCGCCGCGCACTTCAGATCGCGTTCCTTTTGGAACAGGAAAGGCCATCTCTACATTTGTTAGCGAAGGCATCAGTAATTATAAGAACTACAATTACGCAGCTTTTAAGGATTTGAAACTATTTTTCGATAGAGTAGACGACTTTTTTGGTGTTGATTATGAGACTTTCTTAAATAAATTAATTGTGGAGTTGCCAGGACCGGTTCGGAGTTATCTGAAAGAGGATAATTTTTTTGAAGCACTGGACGAAATTAACCGCAATTGTGCCTCAATTGATAGCTTCCGCAAAAAGTTTTTTGGAGCATTTAATGCTTTTAAAGTTCTGAAATATTTGAATAATGTTCACGAACAATTTATGGAGGAAGAGAATGTGATAGTGAGTGCGAAACTTCTTCTAAAAGATTTAGGCATAAGCACAAAAGGCATCTATACTGCTAAAGAATTGCTCGAGATTTACAGAGATTACGAGAAGACACATTAATACAGATGAAACAGGCTGTGAAAACTCCTTAAGGAGTTTCATTATCGAAAGGTCTTCATCTGTCGCCTATTTGTCACTAAAAATGAGAAAGCATGGATTGTTGAATCCATGCTTTTTTATTAGGTGATCATATATTAAGATTTAAAGCAAAGTGAAATTAATGGATGTAGAATAGGTAACCTGTACAGGGACGCCTCTTTGTTTTCCGGGTGAAAAGGAAGGCAGATTCTCGATTACTCTTACAGCTTCTTTATCGAGTGAAGGATCGACTCCCCGAAGAACTTCTACATTTTTGACTTTACCATTAGCACCAACGACAAATCTCACAAAAACTCTTCCTGTAACGCCATTTTCCTGAGCAATAACAGGATATCTGATACTTTTTTGGATGTAACGATTAAGTTCGATATTACCCTCGCGCATCGTTTTACAGATGTCAGGTCGGAAAATTGGCATCTCCTCAACAACTACAAAAATTTGCTCTTCATCAACAACTTCCTTGTCTTCTTCAACCTCAGCTGGGCGGATTTCAAATTCTGTTTCCTGATTGATGTCGTCTTCCTGAATTTCTAAATTTTGATCTTCATCAGCGTCATTATTAACAATCGTAATAACATCTTTTAGTTTAATTTTAACAGGAGGGGCTACTTTTGGAACTTCTGGCTCCTGACGGGTAATAGGTACGATTTCCTCTAGTTCAACAAGTTCTTGAGGATTAACAATGACTTCAGTGTCTTGGAAGGGAACTCGCCATTTAAATGCAATCAGTACTATTAACAGGGTAATGGCAAGCCCTATTTCGAAGAATAAACTTTTTTTCTTTTCAAGGTCAGCACTCTGTCTTTTTTTTGGTAGCATGGCCAGGATATTTTAAAGTTATATCAATAATGTTAAAATACATCTTTTCAGAGGATAGTGCAGGATCAGTTTATATAGAATGTCTATTTAATTATACGCCAAGTTACATCGCAAGTTTCGATTATGATCGAAGGCCAATTTGTAATACTGTAAAGTACAAAAAAAAGGAATAGCCTGTGCTACTCCTCTTCAATTATTATGAATATATCTTCATTTTTTTTCTTCATGAGATACTGTTCTCGTGCAAATTTTTCAAGATTTTTACGATTTGTTTTTAGCTCATGAATCCGATTTTTATCTTTTTCAATCTTGGTGAGGTAGTATTCCTTTTCTTTAGTCAGAGCTTCAATTTTACTTTTGTTTTCCTTTCGTTCCCATATGGAATGCTGATCGAAGAAGAACAACCACAAGAAGAAGATCAGTAAGCTGATGACGAATTTATTGCTGATAATCTTGATTAGAATAGGCTTGAGTTTCGATTTATCCATTTTTGAAGTTTTATTCGGCTCTGATTCTTGACTGGCATAAAATTAGTGAAAAATTCTATTGCCTTAAGATCTCGTTGCACTTTTTGGTAATCTTTCATCAAGATCATAATTACAGAAAATATAAAGGCCGTTGATTGCCATAATCAACAGCCTTTAATATTAGGGGAATTAATGCCCTTAGATTTTATAAATAGGAGGAAACTTTTCAGGAGTACACTCTCTCATAATGTCGTAGATGATTTCGAATACATCTTCGGCATTAGGGTTTGAAAAATAGTCTCCATCTGTACCATAGGCAGGACGATGATCTTTAGCCGTTATGGTGCGTGGCTCAGAATCTAGGTGGAAATAAGCCTTTTGTTCTTCTATAACCTTCTGCATCATAAATGCTGTAGCACCACCAGGAACATCTTCATCGAAGAATATCACCCGGTTGGTTTTCTTCACAGATTCTACAATCATATGATTCACATCGAAAGGGAGTAGTGTTTGAACATCGATAAGTTCAACTGAAATATCGAATTCTTTGAGCTGTTTTACTGCATCCTCAGCGATTTTCACACACGACCCGTAGGTTACCAGTGTAATGTCTTTTCCTTCCTCCAGAATCTCAGGAACACCTAATGGGCTTTTAAATTCTCCCAAATTGTCAGGCATTTTCTCTTTTAATCTGTAACCATTCAGAGGTTCGATGACCAAGGCAGGTTCGTCAGCTTCCAAAAGCGTGTTGTATAATCCTGCGGCTTTAGTCATATTACGAGGCACACAAATATGAATTCCTCTAATAGAATTGATGACCATACTTAGAGGTGAACCTGAATGCCAGATTCCTTCGAGACGGTGTCCACGGGTACGAATAATAACCGGAGCTTTTTGTCCACCTTTTGTTCGGTATTGCAGGGTCGCTAAGTCGTCGCTCATGGTTTGCAAAGCATACAAGAGATAATCGAAGTACTGAATTTCTGCAATAGGTCGCAGCCCACGCATAGCCATACCAATACCTTGTCCAAGAATGGTTGCTTCACGAATACCTGTATCAGTTACTCTTAGGTCTCCATACTTTTCTTGCATCCCCTCTAAACTTTGGTTCACGCCACCAATAAAGCCGGTGTCTTCTCCAAAGGTTAATAGTAATGGGTATTTGCTGAATAGTTTGTCAAAATTATCACGCAAAATTTCCCGACCATTTACGATTTTCGAATCATCGGAATATATCGGTTTAAGGGTAGGAATATTCGAGATCTGATGAGCTGTTTCGCTATATAAGTTTGAACTGTAACGTTCATAATTCTCATCAATTGTGTTTTTTAGCCAAATCTGAAGTTGTGATTTCAGAGGCTTAAATGTTTCGCAAGAACTACAGATGTGGCGTAAAATTTTCTTTGCAGAACTGACATTATCTTTACGGATAGGATGTATAATCTTTTTAAGATCACTGACAATGGCATCGATACGTTCCGTTTTTTTACAATTACAAGCAGAAGCTTTCACTAATTCGATTAATTCATCACGTTCCTTCTTTATTGGATCGATAAAAGTTTTCCAGGCTTGAATTTTTGCTTGTTTTACGATTTCAATCGCTTCAGTTTCGATGTCTTCCAGTTGTGATGTTTCAGCAAGTTCCATATCGAGCATCCATTCACGCATTTTCTTAATGGGATCGTATTCTGCTTCCCACTCTAAGCGTTCAGGAGTTTTGTATCGTTCGTGCGATCCGGAAGTAGAATGACCTTGTGGTTGTGTCATTTCTACCACATGAAACAGGCTTGGAATATGTTTTTCGCGGCATATTGTAACACCTTCGGAATACATCTTACAAAGTTCTGGATAATCCCAACCTTTGGCTTTATAGATATGGTAGCCATCACCATTTTTATCAATTTTGAATCCTTTCAGAACTTCTGAAATATTCGATTTAGTCGTTTGATATTTATTGGGTACAGAAATCCCCCATCCATCGTCCCACACACTCATCGCCATGGGTACTTTTAATACGCCGGCAGCATTTATTGTTTCCCAAAAATGTCCTTCGGAGGTACTGGAATCGCCAATGGTTCCGAAAGCAACCTCGTTACCTTTATCTGAAAACTCAGGGAAATTGTGTAACTGTTTATTCTGGCGGAAAATTTTTGATGCATATGCTAAACCTAAAAGGCGTGGCATTTGTCCGGCAGTGGGAGATATGTCAGCAGAAGAATTCTTTTGTTTGGTTAAATTTTTCCAGCTGCCATCAGAATTTAAACTTCTTGATGCATAATGATTGTTCATTAATCGTCCGCCGTTCCCCGGGTTTTTGTCGAGTTGGGTTTCGCCATAGAGTTGGGCGAAGAATTCTTCAGGACTTAGCATCCCCGTGGCCAGCATAAAGGTTTGATCTCTATAATAGCCTGAACGCCAGTCGCCATCCTTGAAACTTTTTGCCATGGCAATTTGAGCAAGCTCTTTCCCATCACCAAAAATACCGAACTTCGCTTTTCCGGTAAGGACTTCTTTACGACCCAGTAAACTTAATTGGCGACTTATGTTGGCGATACGATAATCTTCAAGAACTTCATTTTTAAAATCTTCGAATGAAATTTCTTTATTTATATTTTCCTTAATTATTTCTGACATACTTACAATTAAAAATGATTAATAGTGATGAAAACTGTAAACGTTTGCACACGTCTTATTGTTTTATCACCCATTTTATTAAGCCATACAAATTTAGGAAGATTTATTCTAAATAAGAAGTAAATGATTGAATATTTAGGACACGCTTGTCTTAATTGATTTGAAATGTATCGGAGAAATGGTACTTTTGCAACAAATCTAAATATATAGAGTCATGGTTATAAAGCTCATTTTAGCGAGTGTTGTTATTTTAGGAATCGGTTTTATTGGATTTGCCATTACCATTCTTGTGAAGAAAAACGGGCAGTTTCCTGAAACTCATATCGGGAAAACTGATTTTTTAAAGAAGGAAGGCGTGAGTTGTGCAACTTCTCAGGATAAGTTGGAACAAGCGAAAGCTTACAAGAAAGGACAGTTTAGTAAAGAGACTATTTTAGAAAAGGAACTTAGTAAACTGTAGATTATTACCTACGGTTTTTAACTAGATTTTACAGTTGAATTAGTCGATTTTATGACAAATTTTATTTGAATCAAATCTTCTTAAAATACAAAATCCCCATTCACTATTGAATGGGGATTTTTGTCTCAATATAGTTAAAACATTACTTGAGGATCATCTCCTTAATTTTATTCGTCGAATAAGTTTTGTATTTCCCATCATCATCTGTGTAAATAAAGTAAGCATCAAGATTTGGATCATTTTCAACGATACGGATGCTCTCTTCTAATCCCATAACCATAAATGCTGTGGCATAAGCATCAGCAGTCATGCAGTCTGAGGCAATCACAGAAGCGGAAAGGAGGCTATGCTGTACAGGATAACCCAATTTAGGATCAATTGTGTGTGCATATTTTTTGCCATCCTTAATATAGAACTGACGGTAATTTCCAGAAGTCGCTAATGCGCCCTCCTCCAGATTCAGAACACCCTGAATTTCTCTTTTTTCCAATGTGGGATCATCTATAGGTCTGTCAATACCAACTCGCCAGCTTCGATTCTTATTGCTCAGACCTTTAACCCTTATTTCACCACCTATTTCGACCATATAGTTGCTAATGCCCTTACTTTCTAAAAAATCAGCAACCACATCTACACCATACCCTTTGGCAATGGCGCTTGCATCAAACATGATTCTTGGGTCATCTTTAATAACTTGGTTGTTGATTATCTTTACTTTATTAAATCCGACTATTTGAAGAAGACTATCTACAGGAATATCCTCTGGATCCAGTTTGTTTTTAAAACCAAATCCCCATGCATTAACAAGTGGTGCAATGGTCATATCAAAGGCACCATCGGTTACTTTGGAAATTTCGAGACTTCTATTAAATACAGTTTTGAAATAAGGATCGAGAACAACGGTTGAGTCGTTCTTGTTAACGCGTGATATAGTAGAATTTGGCTTGTAGGTTGAAAGAGAGTGATCAAATTCATTCATCTTTACCACAATATCTTCATGCAAATCTTCACCTGTGGGATTATCATAGATGATGTGATAGATGGTTCCCCAAATGTAACCTTCGTTAAACTGGTAGTCTTTTTTTGCAGGTTGGCAAGCACATAAAAGGAATGCTGCCAGCACCAGTAGTTGAATCTTTTTTATCATGATGATTTAAATCTTAGAGTAGTCAGGCTCAAAAAAAATATTCCGTAGTTGTGTGAAAATTTTAAAGGTATTAAATATAGCTAGTATGTAATATTAAAAAAGCCCCGGAAAATCCGAGGCTTTAAAATATTTATGATCCGAAATCGTCAAATTCAACCATTTCGTCTGGTACTCCTAATTCATAAAGCATGTTTGTAACAGCAGAATTCATCATTGGAGGTCCACAAAGGTAGTATTCGATATCTTCTGGCTCATCATGATTGGTCAGGTAGTTATCGTAAATCACCTGGTGGATAAATCCAGTAGGTCCTTCCCAGTTATCTTCAGGCTGAGGCTCTGATAATGCCAAATGCCATTCGAAGTTAGGGAAATCAGCTGCAATAGCATCAAACTGATCCGCGTAGAACACTTCTTTTAATGAACGTGCACCATACCAGAAAGTAGCCTTACGACCTGTTTTCACAGTGTGGAACAAGTGGAAGATATGAGAACGCATTGGTGCCATACCTGCACCACCACCAATAAACATCATTTCGTTATTGGTTTCCTTGATGAAGAACTCACCATAAGGACCTGAAACAGTCACTTTATCACCCGGCTTGCGAGAGAAAATAAATGACGAACAGATTCCTGGGTTAACGTTCATCCAGCCACCGTTTACACGATCGAATGGAGGCGTTGCAATACGAATATTAAGCATTACAATGTTTCCTTCAGCAGGGTGGTTAGCCATTGAATAAGCACGGTAAGTTGGCTCAGGATTTTTCATTTTAAGATCAAACATCTTAAACTGTTCCCACTCGCCACGGTACTGCTCCTCAATATCCATGTCTTTAAAATCAACATCGATTTTAGGTACATCAATTTGAATGTAACCACCTGATTTGAAATCAAGAATTTCACCTTCAGGTAACTTTACTACAAATTCCTTGATGAAAGTTGCCACGTTTCCGTTTGAAACAACTTCACATTCCCATTTCTTGATACCCAGGATTTCCTGAGGAATCGACATGCTCATGTCTTCTTTTACTTTTACCTGACAAGCCAAACGCCAATTGTTTTGCGCTTCTTTACGAGTAAAGTAATCAACTTCAGTTGGAAGAATGCTACCTGCACCGTCATGAACTTGACATTTACACATCGCACATGTTCCACCACCACCACAAGCCGATGGTAAGAAGATTTTTGCTGCACCTAAAGTGCCTAAAAGGGTATTCCCTGGCTCAACAACCAATTGTTGTCCGCCATCATTGATATCTATCGTTACTTCTCCTGATGGAGTTAGTTTCTTCTTTGCAAATAAAAGGATAGAAACTAGAACCAGGATTACAAGTAAGAAAATTGCTATACTAATTCCGATAACAACTGAATCACTTGTGCCTGTAACAGCTCCCTGTGTTGTTAATAATATCATCTCTAGTTCGATTAATTTTTTGAAAATTTAATTTTACTACTTTTTATTATCAGCTTAGAGTTTGATACCCATGAAGCTCATAAAAGCAATTCCCATTAATCCAGTTACAATAAATGTAATTCCAAGACCTCTAAGAGGAGCAGGAATATTTGAGTAACGGATCTTTTCACGAATAGCTGCAATACCTACAATTGCTAATAACCAACCAATACCTGATCCAAGACCAAATGATGTTGCTTCAGCCAATGTTGTGTAGTCTCTCTCTTGCATGAAAAGAGATCCACCCAAAATCGCACAGTTTACAGCAATAAGTGGTAAGAAAATACCTAGAGATGAGTAAAGTGCCGGAGCAAATTTCTCAACAACCATTTCAACCAATTGTACCATTGACGCAATTACTGCAATAAACATGATGAAACTTAAGAAGCTTAAGTCAACATCAGCCATTGAAGCATCAAGCCATACAAGAGCACCTTCAGCCAAAATATATTTGTTTAGCAAGTAGTTCATAGGAACTGTAATTCCTAATACGAAAATTACAGCCAAACCTAGTCCCATAGAAGTTTTTACAGTTTTAGAAACTGCAAGGTATGAACACATTCCAAAGAAGAATGCGAACACCATGTTGTCGATAAAAATCGACTTGATAAATATATTAATCAGATTTTCCATGTTTCGATTATTCTTTAAAATTAGGACTCAATTAGAGCTTTATTACGAGATCTCTGTACCCAGATAATGATACCTACTGTCACCAATGCCATTGGAGGAAGGATCATTAATCCGTTGTTCTGGTATCCCATATCGTAAACTGCCTGAGGAATCACTTTGAAACCATAAAGGGTTCCTGATCCTAGAAGTTCACGGAAGAAAGCTACAATCACAAGGATTATACCGTAACCTGCCGCATTACCAATACCATCAAGAAAAGCTGGCCAAGGTTTGTTTCCAAGAGCAAACGCTTCTAGTCGACCCATGATAATACAGTTCGTAATAATAAGACCAACGAAAACCGAAAGTTGCTTACTTACTTCGTAAGCAAAGGCTTTAAGAATTTGGTCAACAAGAATTACCAATGCTGCAACAATCACAAGTTGAACAATGATACGGATTCGTGAAGGGATAGTATTTCTTAGTAATGAAACTATAACATTAGCAAGTGCCAAAACGGCCATAACAGAAATTGTTAAGACTACAGCTGGCTCCAATTTTGCAGTTACGGCTAAGGCCGAACAGATACCCAGTACCTGAATGGTAATCGGATTCTCGCTTCCCAATGGATTGGTAAGCAATTTTCGATTCTTAGCTGAGAATAATGGTTCTTTATCGCTCATCTTTATCTTATTTTGAAGATTTTAAAAACTTTTCATAACTGCTAAGGTTATCTTGAAGCATTGCTTCTAAACCTTTTGAAGTAACAGTACCACCAGATACAGCATCAAATGCATGTGGATTAGTCGAAGCCGTTCCCTTTACTAATTTTAGTGAAGTAAACATGCCAGCTTGATTAAAAATCTGTTTTCCAGTGAAAGGAGCAAGGAATTCTGCATTTGCAATTTCAGCACCCAAACCTGGTGTTTCACCTTGATGGTCGAAAGTAGCACCAAAGATGGTTTTACGATCAGATTCCATTGAGATGAATCCCCAAATAGGACCCCACATTCCTTTTCCACGAACAGGAATAATTAATTTTTCGCCGATACCTTCTTTATTGAAAACAAAAACAGGAAGTTGTCTTTCAGAAAGCTCTTTCTTGTTCTCTTTTTTCAAATCCACTTTAAAAGTTTCAGATTTATCGTTTGATTTAGTTTCACCCTCAACATTTACGATTATAGCTTTTACGATGTATTTGTCGTAAAGTTCAACCGCATTTGCAGGAGTAGAAGCAACATTCACAGCCTTTAGAATGTTTTGCTTTTTCTCAATTTCTTTATTCATGTTTTGGCGCCCTTTCAATGACAATGATGTGAAAGAAAGTACAGCAGCAACCACAACTACCATAATGGCAGCATAAAGAAATGTATATGTATTGCTTTGAGTATTCATTTTCTAAACGTTTTATTAATTAAGCATTAACCTTAACACGTTTCAATCTTCTCTTGATGTTACCCTGAATCACATAATGATCGATAAGTGGTGCAAAAGTATTCATCAATAGAATTGCTAACATCATAGCTTCTGGGAAACCTGCGTTCATGACACGAATTAAAACAGCTAGGAAACCGATAAGGAAACCATAGATGATTTTTCCGCGAGCAGTTTGAGCTGCAGATACAGGATCGGTAGCCATAAATACGGCACCAAAAGCAAAACCACCCATAATAAGATGTTGCCATGCTGGAATCAACTCCATATAAGCATTAGCGCCAATAAGGTTGAAAATAGCTCCCATTGTGTAACCACCAACAAATACTGATGCCATAATTTTCCAGCTACCAATTCCAGAAGCAATTAGAATAACAGCTCCAATAAGAATAGCGATAGTTGAAGTTTCACCAATAGATCCCGGGATTAATCCAACAAACATATCCCATGCATTTGCAAGGTATTGTGAGTAGATAGAAGTTGCAGCCTCGCCTGTTGCATCAACAAGTGAAGCAGCGTGTGCTAGAGGTGTTGCTCCAGAGAAGCTATCCGCCTTGTCAGCAATCCAAACCACATCTCCAGACATTTTTGAAGGGTAGGCAAAGAAAAAGAATGCACGAGCTACAAGAGCTGGATTCCAAATATTCATACCTGTACCACCAAAAACCTCTTTACCAATAACAACGGCAAATGCAGTTGATACAGCAACCATCCATAGAGGTGCGCCAACAGGCATAATTAGAGGAATAAGCATACCTGAAACCAGGAAGCCTTCGTTTACCTGGTGACCACGCATTTGTGCAAAGGCAAATTCAATACCCAAACCAACCACGTATGAAACAACGATGATAGGCAGGATTTCGATAAGACCATAAATGCAGATATCCATGAACTCAGCTGTTTGGCCAAGAGAAAGGAAATGCTGGTAACCTGTGTTATAAATTCCGAACAATAAAGCTGGAATCAAAGCCAATACAACAACCGACATCGTACGCTTCAAATCGATAGCATCTTTAATGTGGGTTCCACTGTGGGAAGTTATATTAGGGACGTATAGGAAAGTTTCAAAAGCCTCAAATGAGGACTGCAACTTTGCAAACTTCCCACCCTTTTGAAATAAGGGTTTCTTTTTATCAAGAAATTTTCTTAGTGCTTTCATTATAAATAGTTTTCCGTTTTTTTTAGCTCATTTCTTTAATCATCAGATCAATTCCCTGACGAACTAAGTCCTGTACATTAATTTTTGAAGTACAAACAAATTCGCACAAAGCAAGATCCTCAGGAGCTACTTCGTAAATACCCAACTGTTCCATTTGGTCGATATCCTCAACCATAATAGATTTGATCAGTTGTAATGGAAGCACATCCATTGGCAATACTTTATCGTATTCACCTGTCATTACAAAAGCACGGTGCTCACCATGAAGATTAGCATCTAAACGGTACTCCTTATTTGGGGTTAACCAAGAGAAGAATGTTTTCGACATTGAGAATTTCTTCAAGCCAGGAAGTGCCCAACCTAAGAACTCATACTCGTCTCCTTCAGGAATAACTGTGATTTGTGAATCATAGTAACCTAAAAATCCATCTTCCGGAATTTGAGTACCTGTTAATACGTTACCCGAAATGATTCGAATCTTGTCGTCATCTTTAAGCTGAGCTTTAAGAATGTTACGAACCGAAGCTCCAAGGATAGTATTATAATATGAAGGATTCTTAACTTCTGATCCGGTAAGGGCTATTTTACGGCTTACGTCGTAAACACCTTTTTGGAACAGACGACCGATGAATAGAATCTCTTGTGGACGAATCACCCAAACTGTTTCTCCTTTATTAATAGGACTAAGTTTGTGGATTTGGATTCCAACATTACCTGCTGGGTGAACACCTGCAAATTTGTTAATGACAACATTTTTTGCTTCGGTGAAAACCTTAGACTGGGTTTTCTTTGCATCGATGTTTAAATGAACTTTACCATCGGTAAGCTTTGTTAAAGCATTAAGACCCATTTGAAAAGCTTCAGCTTCACCTTCAACTAAGAAATCGAAATCGGCAGCCAGAGGCGCAGAATCGAAAGCAGAAATGAAAATTGCTTTTGGCGCATCAGCAGGATTTGCAATAACGTCGTAAGGACGCTGACGAAGGAAAGCCCATAAACCTGACTTTAATAATTCTGCTTTGATTTCATCACGTGATAAATCAGCAGGATTAGCTGTTTTAAATTCTTCGTATTGCAATTCGGCGTCAGCCTGAACGATAACTTCAAGAATTTTTCTTCTCTCGCCACGATTCACGGCAATCACCTTACCACTAACCGGAGATGTAAAATTAATTTCAGGGCGATACTTGTCGAAGAACAAAGCAGAACCTGCTTTAACTTCAGTATCAACCTTTACTTTCAATTTTGGTGTAAGTCCGGGAAAATCGGTAGGTTTAATTGCAAATGTCTCAGAACGATCAGCCTTTTCAAGTACTTTGTCAGCCTTTCCTATCAGCTTAATATCTAAGCCTCTTTTGATCTTTTTAACTTCAGACATGTTAAACTATTTGATATGATTAATTTGTTTCTAAATTAACTAATTCCAAGCCCAATTCGGGATAAGACAGGTCTCTAATAACTGTTTAAAAACTTATTAAATCCAGATAGATTGTCTTGGAAAATCGAAAACAAAGATATAAAGCAATTTTGTATATTTACAGAAAAATTTGCAATTTATAAACATCATATATAGATATCCAAATGTTTAGGTTCCTCTCCACTGCTTTTTTTATAGCACATCTCTGTATCTCATATAGCGTAAGCGCTTTTGCTTCAGAAGAGTCTGTTGTCTATAAGAATGAAATCAAAAAAGTTAGTATTCATACTGTTCAATTATTTCCCGAGGGATGGGAGATGTCTCCACCTATTGTAGAGTTGAACAGTCAAAATCAACTTCTATTCTCTTTCGATGAAATTGGAAAAGATATTCAGGATTATTCTTATCGAATTATTCATTGCGATGCGGATTGGAAATCCTCAGATTTGAGTGAGTTCGATTATTTGGATGGTTTTACAGAGAATCAAGTTCAAGATTATGATTTCTCATTTAATACCAATGTCGACTACGTTCATTATACTCTTAAGTTGCCCAACGAGGATGTGAAGTTGAAGCTTTCAGGGAATTATATCATTGAAGTTTTTCAGGATTTTGATACGGATAATGTGATTCTTCGACAACGATTCATGATGTTAGACTCTCGTGTAGAACTTGACGGAAAAGTGAAACACCCCATCAATATCGATTGGAGAGAAAGTCACCAGGAGGTCAGTTTTAGTTTGATACATCCCGGTTTTCTAATTGATAACCCACACTCTGATTTAACTGTGATTTTGAGTCAGAATGACCGGTCTGATGGGAGTCAGATGAAGGTGAAGCCCGTTTTTATCCGTAAAGATGAAATGGTGTTTGAGAATAATATGGAATATGTGTTTCCAGGTAATAATGAGTTTCATTATTTCGACTTAAAGAGTTTTCGTTATCAATCTATTTATATTCGTTCCATTGAAAATATTAATGATGAAACGGTTGTCACTTTGAGCCCCGGAAAGATCCGTCAGTTTGATCCGTATATATTTAAAAGAGATAACAATGGGAAATCTATCATTTCGGTTGACGAAAGAAAAGAACCGTCAACCGAAGCCGATTATGCCCATATTATTTTTACACTCCCTTTCGAGAGTGAATTAAAGCATGGAGATATTTACGTTTATGGCGCTTTTAATAATTGGGAGTGTAACGAAATGAATAGGATGACTTACGATTATGATTTAGGAGCTTATCAGAAAAGTATTTATTTGAAACAGGGTTATTATAATTACGTTTATGCATTACTTGAAAAAGGTGCTAAAGAACCCGATATCTCTTATATTGAAGGTAGTCACTGGCAAACTGAAAATAATTATATGATTTATGCCTATTATCATGATATTGAGAAGAATTATGACCGTCTGATTGGTTTTAAGATTTTGAATTCGTCTAAGAATTTTTAGTATTTCTGTATTCTGACTGAAAAATGCTTCCTTGTTGATATTCAGTCAGCTTGGGCTTCCCTGTATTCGTTCTAAATTCCAAAAAATCAAAATCCGATAGAATCTCGCTTATGAATTATTACTATTTTTGCTTTTAAAGTAATGAATTGTAATTAAGTGCTGATGCATATTTGTATCGGTTTAAGCTATTAAAATAAAAGAGAATGAAGATTCAAATTGATGATGTTGATCAGAAAATATTATCCTATCTGATAAAGAATGCGCGCATTCCCTTTTTAGAGATTGCACGTGAGTGTGGTATTTCTGGTGCTGCTATACACCAAAGAGTGAAAAAACTTGAAGATGCCGGAATTATTGATGGCTCGAGATTCATTGTGAAGCCACGAGCTTTGGGATACGAAGTTTGTGCTTATGTCGGAATCTTTCTGGATCATGCTCATCAATACAAACAGGTCGTTGGACGTATCGAAGCGATTCCTGAAATTATTGAGTGTCACTTTACGACAGGTAATTTTACATTCCTGGTAAAGATGCTTTGTCGAGATAATCAGCATCTTATGGATGTGTTGATCAATACACTTCAGAATGTGCCAGGCGTTTCTAAAACAGAAACCTTTATCTCTCTTGATCAAATTATTGACAGGGAAATCCGTTTGTAGTTGCAATGAAATGAATCATATATTTGAAAGGCTTTCTCGTTGAGGAAGCCTTTTTTTTGTGTACTTTATTAAGCTTTTTTAATAGGGAATATTCCAAGTTAATTTTTATCTTTCGTCTGTTTTGAGGGTGTTTATTGTTTTGTCTGGCAATTTTGGTGGAAGTGAAATAATGACATTTTTGATTTTTTAAATAATTATACCATTAAACAACATATCATGTTTTCAAAAGAAATTTATATCAACAGACGCGAAAAATTGCGTCAATCCATGAAAGATGGAATTGCATTATTACTTGGTAATCCAGATGCCCCAATGAATTGTCCTCATAATATTTATCACTACCGTCAGGATAGTAATTTCCTTTATTTCTTTGGTTTAGATCATCCTGGATTTGCAGGAGTTTGCGATATCGATAACAATAAGGACTATATTTTTGGGAACGATGTTGAAATAGATGATATCATTTGGATGGGGCCACAGCCATCAGTTAAAGATCAATCTGCACAGGTTGGTATTGAGGCTACAGCTCCGTTTTCAGATCTTAAGACTTTTATTGCAGAAGCAATGAAAGCAGGCAGAAAAATTCATTTTTTACCTGTTTATCGTGCAGAAAATAAAATATTGTTGGAAGAATTGGTTGGCGTAAAGCCTGCTGATATTAAAGGCAATATTTCTGAGGAACTAATTAAGGCTATTGTTGCTCTACGTGAAATTAAAGAGCCATGTGAAATTGCAGAACTAGAGCGAGCTGCTGATACGGGGTATCAAATGCATGTTGCGGCTATGAAAATGGCACAGGATGGCGTTTATGAAAGAGAAGTTGCTGGTGAAGTTGAAGCGATTAGTCTTCGTGCAGGCGGGATGCTTTCATTCCCTGCAATTGTTTCAAAACGAGGAGAAACACTTCACAACCATGAGCATGGTAATCTGTTGAAAAAAGGTGATTTGTTGCTTGTGGACTGTGGTGCTGAGACGAATACGCATTATGCTTCTGATAATACACGTACAATTCCTGTAGGTGGTAAATTTTCTCAAAAGCAGCGTGAAATATATGAGATTGTATTGGCTGCTATTGACAAGGGAACCGAATTAATCCGTCCGGGAGTTACGTATCGATCGATTCATCTAGAGGTGTGTAAAGTTATCGCTTCCGGATTAATTGAGCTTGGATTGATGAAGGGTGATGCTGATGCTGCAGTTGCCGCTGGTGCTCATACGCTATTCATGCCCCATGGTTTAGGTCATATGATGGGCTTGGATGTTCACGATATGGAAGATTTGGGTGAGGACTATGTTGGTTACGATGATAAAATCAAACGTGCTGATCAGTTCGGAACAGCTTATTTGCGTTTAGGAAAAGAGTTGAAACCTGGTTTTGTTATAACAAACGAGCCTGGTATTTATTTTATTCCTGCCTTAATTGATAAGTTTCAAAATGAAAAGCAGTATTTAGACTATATTAATTACGATAAGGTTAACGAGTATCGCGACTTTGGAGGTATCCGTCTTGAAGATGATTTGTTGGTTACAAAAGATGGCTGTGAGCTAATTGGGAAGAGAATTCCTATCACTGTTGAAGAGGTAGAAAAAACAGTGCTTTCTTAATAAGCTATTATCAAAATAATATAAAAAGAGGCGTCCTGTTTAGGGCGCCTCTTTTATTTTATAGTTTATATCAACTTTAAATTATATACATTTGTAATTTGTTTCTTATGTAAGAAATTAGTAGATTAGTCATTGTGAGAGAGCGATTTGTGTAAGAAAGAATGGGATGACTAGCATTTTTTAATATATTGTCTTAACATAAAGTGGACTGCCTTTATTTTATTGTTGTAGTCTTTTATTATAAATAATAGTAATACTAACCCATCTCTACCTGGATATGAATACTCATACTGTGAATAACAAACAGGGCATCTTATGTTCCTCGTTTTTAATGAAACTGTGTACTTTCCTTGTACTTTGTTTATTTGCTCCCAAAGTTTTTGCTCAGTTGGATTACATCCACTATGTACCTCCATTGTATAATGGTTCAAGTAATGGTGGTGATATCGGAAAGCATGTCGCAGTTATTACGACCAATTCGGATACTCCAATTGATGTGGATATTTTTAAAGGAACCGACCCGAATCCTATTACTATTCAGGTGTCAAAATCAGTTCCCGGTAGATATTTGTTCAAAACGATAAATGATAAGAATAAAGGTACCATTTCGAATCCAACATCTTATGATTTTCCTTTTGGAGTAGTGGGGCCCAATGAATTAAATCAGAAGTTGCCCAGTGCAGGACTTAAAATTAGATCCTATGATGCGCCTATTTATGTCAATATCAGGCATGTAAGTGATGTTCAAGGGGGGTCTTTAACGACTAAAGGTCGTTTTGCTAAGGGAAAAGAGTTCCGTTCCGGGCATGTCTATAATGATGAAGCCACTAAATCACCGGAACGGCGTTCACATTTTATATCCGTGATGGCTACTGATAGTACTGCCGTAGTGAAATTTACAGATATAAAGAGTGATATTCTGACTGCATATAAGACTTCTGAATATCTGAAAGATTTCATCAGATCAGGTAATCGTGTGCCTATTGAACCTACTGATATAATTGAAGTCACATTACAAAAAGGTGAAAGTTTTGTTATAGGTGTTGATCACAACCTATCAGGTTTTGATGGTACTAATATGAATGAAATGAATGGGACTCATATTGTATCTGACAAGGATATCGTTGTCAATACAGGTTCCTGGACAGCTGGAGCTGGTGATGGACAGGATATGGGAATCGATCAGATTGTACCCTACGATCAAATACGTGATCAATACGTGGTGATGAAAGGAAAGGGTAATAATACGACTGAACGCCCAATTGTTGTAGCAACGGAGAATGATACCTACATTTACGTGAATGAGCCAGATTCTGAGGCTGGTACACCGATTAATTTCGGTAAACCTCTTTCTGCTGGAGAAAGTTTTGTTATACCTAAGAGTTATTATCAAGATCCTGATGGCAAGGGAATACCTACAATGTTTATCGATACCAGAGGAAAGAATGTTTATGTGTATCAAACTATGTCAGGTAGTGGTAGTCGTGGAAAAATAGGTCCTACAGTGGGGATGAACTTCATTGCACCGCTGGCATCTACCGGTATGCACCAGGTTGATGTGCCCTACTCTGGACAGTTGGCAACAGAGGGGGTAACTTCTGTTATAACAATATTAGCACAGACAGATGCAACATCATGGATTGATTATTCTATTGATGGTGGAGATTTCATTCCTTTAAATAAAAATGAAGCGACCTCAATTCCTGGTAAGTTAGATTGGAAAAGTTATAAGGTGAATAATGTAAATGGACATCTTCAATTTAGATCTGATAAAGCCATCAATGTCGCCTGGACTGTTCAGTCTGGCTATATTGGAGCTGCAGGTTATTATTCAGGATTTTCAAAGGCGATCCCCAAAATTATAACTGATCTTGATGTATCGTTTGATACTGGTTTGGAAGTTATCTGTGAGAGTTATAATGAAAATATTGTAGTCGGAATTGAGGCTACTCCTGAACCCGATTTTGTAGAGTGGTATGAAAATGAGATTATTGAGGCGAATTTAATTCCTACTGAAACAAAAGGGACATTAATTGTACCTGCACCTGATGTTGCTACGAAATATATCGTCAAGGCTTATTTTAGGGATCCAGCCCTTAATTTTAATACAAATGCCAATATAGATGCAGGGCAGGTTATTTTCGATACCGATTTTAAATTTTCTGAAAAGTTAGTGCATGAGCCTGGTACTTATGATATTAATAATTTGGTTAAGAATTCGAATACTAAATTTGCATCTTCTGTCAATGATGTAGGGAGAGGCAAAATGCTAATTGTTTATTCTGATGGAATGGGCAAGACCATTTATGAAAAAAAGATTCCTGTTGAAAGGAAAACAAATCATATTATTAGTGTTGTTGGGAGAAAGTTGATAGAGGATAAACCTCAGTTAGTAGATATTTATATTAACGATGAAAAGGTGAAATCCAATTTTCTAATCAATGATATTGTAAATTGGGAATCTGTTTCTGCTTTGTGGAAATCAAAAGATAATCAAAATGCAACTATAAAATTAGTAGATGCAAACCCAGCTGGAGTAGCCGGGGCTTTTGCGATTGACACAGTTGCTTTTGCAACTGCGGCAGAAGAAGAGGGTGAATTTAATGCTTTAGTTATTCCAACCTATAGTTATACATCTTATGGTGAACCACAGCATTTTTGTAAAGGACAATTTAACGAAACAATTGATATATCCAATGGTGATGTGAGTTGGTACACCTATCTATGGGAAAAAAAATCAGGAGAAAATTTTGTTGCCATTAATGATGAAACAATCACAGGAACTGAAAGTTATGTGTTGGGTTTTAGTAAAGTGAATGATGATCATGCAGGTTTATATCGATGTACGATCAATTTTAAGGAACAGTTTCAGAGATGTGGAGAAGCTTCTAAACCAGTAAGCTTAGACGTTGAAGTTGTTGTTGATGAACCCGCGACTTTAACTTTGGTCGAAGGTGAGGCCGATATATGTGAAGGTGTATCTACGACACTACGAGCTGAAGTAGGTGGAGCGCACTCGAGTGTGACCTGGTTTGTAGATAATGAAGAGAAACATGTCGGTAAAATTTTCGATTTTAATTTAGATGAAGCTTATTCTGCTGGTGTTTACACTATCCGATGCGACGTTGCAAATGGATGTACCCCATTGTCTGAAGAAACCAGTATTAAAATTTATGCGAGACCTGAATTAAATGACTTGATCATTCCTACTGATTTGTGCGATCAGGTAGCTAAGGACTTAACAGCTGTTGTAGATATTGTGCCCGATGGAGCTACTTTGGATTATTCCTGGTATCATGGAGATGATTTTGTGGTGACAAATAATCTGTCAACACACACGATTATTCCCGATTTGGATGATACCCATTTTAAGGTGGCAGTGGCTGCACGTTATAATATTGGACCTGCCAAGGAATTGACTTGTTCAGGAAATGAATTGGTAGAAAATTTGGCAACTGATGCTGTTTACCCTAAAGTGATCCTTACCGATTTAACAGATATAAGCCTTTGCGAAGGAGAAACACATACTTTCTATGCAGAGGTAAGCCCTTCAAGTAACACTTATAAATATAATTGGGAAATTCCTTTTGTGCTCGAAGATGAGAAAAAAAAAGGATCTGATTTTGTTTTGGAAGCTGTAACTCCGGCTCTAGGAGGGACCTATGAAGTCACAGTTTTTAATCGATGTGGCAGTGCCGTCTCAAGCAGCGAATTGTCAGTGACACCAAAGTTACTTGTTACAGATATTTCTATTGACAAGAATGGCCCTTATTGCTTGAATGATCCAGTTCAGATTTCTATCACCGATAATGGACAGGCAAAACTTTATAAGGCTGAAAATTTGACATCAGGACATATTGAAAATCCGATGAGTAATCCATTTAATTTGATTGTAAATGATGCGAATAAGGGACGGTGGAAAATTACTGCCGAAGGTTTCTGTGAAAATGAATTTACCTCAGAATTTACCTTCGATTATGTGAAAGATTTTTCAGAACCTGAGCTTGATCCTATCACGACTTGTTATGGTGAAGATGTGAGTTTTGATGTTAAAATCGAAACGATTCCTACGGGTTCGGTTTTAACTTATACATGGACTGTGCCAGTTGGATCTTCAGTAGTTGATAGTGGTACTAGAACATTAGATATCCTAGATGTTCAGGCAGCTGATTTGGGTGATTACACTTGTGAGGTGAGAAATCAGTGTGGTTGTATCAAAACAGTCACAGCTAAATTAAGTGCCGATAAGGTAAATGGCGATCAAACTGCACAAGTAGTGGTTTGTGAGAATGAGAGTGTAGATTTTATAATCGATTACGATGGAGATCCTACCTTTGCCTGGACTTTTACCAATGCAGCAGGTACAATAATCGACAAAGCACTTGGTACCGACGATAATCACCATATTGATGTCGTAACTTTAGACGATGCTGGTGTTTATTATTGCGATATTACTTTGGCATGCGGAACTACTGTGAAGTACCAACGCCAGTTAATTGTAAATAACGATATAGCCGTGGTCGAAGACCCTACTCTCAAATTAGATATTTGTGAAGGAGCAGGCACAGAGCTGGGTTTTACTACTTCAGGAACAGTTAGAAAGATTCAATGGTTCGATAAGTTTGATGTCGAATTACCAGACTATTTTGGAAAAAAGAGAATTTCTACTGGTGAGATCGATTTGCCGGGTACTTATACTTATAAATATAAAGTAACGGGAGATTGTGGAGTTATTGATGGTAGTTTTGATGTCGTTGTTCACACAAAACCAAGCATCGATCCAATTGATCCTATTACTGCATGTGAGGGTAAAGTGAACTTAAATATGTTTGTTACGAGTATTGATCCTGCTACATCAGAGTGGTGGGATGCTGATGGAAATACACTAGAAGTTGGCTTAAGTCACACCTTATCTGAGATGCTTTATTCTGGAAATACAATAAATTATATTGCTGCTACTAATACAGCAATTTGTAAAGATTCTGTAAAAGCAACTGTACAAGTTTATATTCATAAACCAATTAAAGTTGTTTCAAAATCTACTCTTACTCCAACCCCATGTCTAGGAGAACCATTAAGTTTAGTGGTAAATGGTGAAGGTGATGGTTTGTCATACAAGTGGACTAAGGGTGGAGTTGATCAAGGTGTACAACCTATACCAAATATTCTTGATTTAGATGCTGCCGATCTAGGAGATAATGGAAACTACCGTTGTGAACTGATATCCGGAAAAGGATGTGGTGAAGAAGTGAATGTCGATTTTAAAGTTGTTGTTCGTGAACATGCAAGCATAATAACGCAACCTGTTCCACTTACACCTTGTGAAGGTGATGGTTCTGTAACTTTTACGGTTGAAGGAACGGCAGTGGATTCTCCATATTACCAATGGTATGATAATGATGGAAAAATAACCAATGGTGGAGATTTTTCTGGTGCAACTACAACAGACTTAATCGTTTCCAATTTGAAAGACAACGATAAGCAATCCTTTTATTGTGAAGTGAGTGGTGATTATTGTGACCCTGTAGAATCAGAGAAAGCAAGCTTAACTGTTAAGCGAAATGTGAAAATAAAAGACCCTGTAGATATAACAATTGCTGAAAATGGAGTTGCAACTTTCATCGTTGAAGCAGAAGGAACTGAGCCTTTTATATACAAATGGTTTGCAGATGGTGTTTCTGTAGGAGGAAACTCACCAACTCTAACTATAGATCCAGCTGTTATTGGATTAGATGGAAAAAAATATAACTGTTTGGTTAGTAATGACTGTTTAATAGATATTGCCAGTGCTGAAGCGATTCTAACTGTTGATCCTGCCATTAAAATCACGACACAGCCTGTGAATACAGAGATTTGTGTGGATGGTACTTTTGAATTTGTAGTTTACTATAAAAAATCTGCAACAACGTGTACGTGGCAGTATGATGATGGAGGAGGGACCTTTATTTCAGTTCCGGGTTCTGTTGGAAGTCAGATCGAGACTGTTTTTGATGCAAGTTTAAATAAATGCACTCTAACAATTGATGATGCTACAGACGCAATGAATTCCTGGAAATTTAGAGCTAAAGTAACAGCTCCGGATAATATTTCGAATGAGGTTAGTGTTAAAGTTTTTACACCAGCAGCTTTTGATAATATTGATCCTGTTGAAATCTGTAAGGATGCAGGTGCTAGTTTCAGTGTAACTGGTCTAACAGGTACAGCTCCTTTTACTTATGTGTGGAAAGACAAGGATGATACCAATATTGGCTCAAACTCAAGTTTAAATCTAAATGCTGCCAAAGCAACTGATGGTGCTTATTCAGTGAGTGTGACTGCAGGAGTTTGTCCTGCTGAGACAAAGATATTTAATATTACTCATTTTGACGATTTATCGATTAAAGGCATTACAGTCATTGATCCTATCTGCCAAAATAGAGCAGAAGACATCGAGGTTAGTATAAATTTAGATCTAGCTTTTAACTCAACTGTTAGTTATACCTGGTCAAAAGATGGAGGAGCTTTAGCTGGTACAACTGATGAGGTAAAATATAATATAAAGGCTCTTGATAAATCTGAAAGTGGTCTTTACAAAGTTGATGTAACTGATGGCTGTGGAACTATAAGTGCAACACGTTTTGTTAATGTTCTGAACGAAATCACAAAGCCATCAAGTTGGAATAACCAAACGATTTGCCTTGGCAAAGAATTATTACTGGAAGCCAAAGTGGAAGGTGATAATCCGACTTACACCTGGACCGTACCCGCAGGAAGTACTAATCCTGGAAATGTAGCCCTTTTCAAATTAGATGCAATTTCAATTGCTAATGCAGGGACTTATACTTGTGAAATCAGCGGACCTTGTGGTACAGCAGTAACTTATACTGCAAATATTACTGTAAATAAGGTCCCAAATATTACAGCTGGGCTTGAAGGACTTTCTGACGTTTGTGTGGGGGAATCTTTAGTTTTAGGTACAATCGTTTATGATGCTACAACTGGCGAATCTATTCAATGGACACTTCCTGATGGAAGCACGAGTGCTGTAATACTGGATAACTTAGATTTGGGAACTGCAGATCTTTCTGAAGAAGGAAATTATCGAGTAGAGGTAACGAATGCCTGTGGTACTGACTTCAGTTTGGGCTATCAGGATGTGAATCCGATACCAAAAATGGCTCCAATTGATGATCAGGACGCATGTCAGGGTGAAGATGTGATATTCAGAGCTGTTGCCACGGGTGAGAATTTGAATTATAGCTGGTATGTTGATGGAGTTCTGTTTGATAATGAAGCTGAACTCTTGATACCTAATGTTCTAGTTCTAGCAGGAAATGAGAATAAACCTAAGACTTATGATATTGAATGCAGAGTGAATGCTTGTGGACCTGAATTGACGAGAACGGCTAAACTTACTGTGAATCCTAATACCATACTTAAATCTGCAATTAAAACAGAGGTTAAATATGTTGGTAAGAGTCATACAATTAGTTTAAATGTAACTGGTAGTAATTTAAACTACGAATGGCATCATACCAAAACCGATGGGACTGATGTACCCTTATCGGAAGAAACTTCCATCTTACAACTGGATGATTTGACTACGGATCATGCTGGTGATTATACCTGTACAATTACTGGTGATTGTGGAACACGATTTACTTCAGGCCTTTTGACCGTGAAAGATCCATTAAAGATTGTCTCCGGATTTATTAGCAATAATATTGAGAAGTGTTTTGGAGAACCATTAAATTTAAATGTTAGTGTAAGTGGGGAAGTTTATTCTATTGAATGGTCAAAGGATGGTGTTGATTTAGCTCATGATAAATTGAATTACTTTATCTCAGAACTTGATACGGATGATGCCGGTTCATATACCTGTAAGATTTTGGGTGAAGGAGGTGAGTTTATCGAAACAGCATTTGTGACCGTGAATCAGCAAACGGTATTAAAATCTCATTTGAAAGATGAAATTTTATGCGAAAATGAGAATCTTTCATGGATACCTAATGTAAGCGGAACGAATTTATCATTCATTTGGAAACATAATGGAAAAATAGTTTCGGAAGTAGCAGAGCTTGAAATACTGAATACTCCAATGGATTCAGCTGGAATTTATTCTGTTGATATATCAGATAAATGTGGAAAAGTAGTAAGTACTGAAGCAAATCTTGAGATTCTAAAACTACCCGTTTATAAGAGTCATAGCCATGAACCTGTGGTTTGTGAAAATACAGATGAGGTTATTTTTTCAGTCACTTATGAAGGTGATAATTTGTTATACCAGTGGCAAAAAGATGGTGTAAATATCAATGATGCGAATAGTTCTGTATATAAGATTCAAAATTTGAGAACTACAGATGCGGGTATATATAAATGTATTGTAACTTCAACTTGTGATCTTATTCTAACTAGCCCTGAAATGGAGTTTGTTGTGAATCCTCAGCTTAAGATTTTAAGCGAAAGTGGTAATCTTGAGGTCTGTGAGGAAGCTGAGGCTACATTCATTGTTGAAGTTGAAGGAAACGAAGTGTTTTATCAGTGGAAATTCAATGGTGATAATATTCCCGATGCCAATGCTCAAGCGTACACGATCCCTTCTAGTAGCCTGTCCAATGAAGGTCTTTACACCTGCGAGCTTTCAGATAAATGTACCTCGAAGCGTTATTCTAATTCTAAAAGATTAGAAGTTAATGCCTTGCCAAATTCTCAGATATTCGGAAGAACTAAACTTTGTGTCCTGGAAGACCGTGTGGCTTATAACACTGCCCTGCAACCAGACATCAACTATGGCTGGTTAGTAAATGGTGGTGAGTTTGCCGGGCCTGAAATTGGTTCCAGAACCAAGATTACCTGGGGAGAGATACCTGAAGATGGCAACATTAAACTCAAGATTACGAACGAGGATACAGGTTGTTATTTTGAAATTGATTCAGCCATTACGCTTCATCCTCTGCCTGATGTTAGTTTATTAGCAATGGAGTCAAGAGGGGTTTGTGAATCTGAATTTGAATTGAAAGGCGGATTTCCTGAAGGTGGTATTTATTGGGTGAACGGTGTCGCTCAGAATTTCTTTGACCCTTCTCAGGGTAATGGGAATTATTCAGTCCGCTATTCTTATACCGACGAAATTGGCTGTTCGAACTCCACTGGTGAAAATACTTTGAAAATTGATTCTTTACCAATAGTCAAGCTTATCGAAGATGTTGTGGTTGGATCATGTAAAACGCAAAAGTTATGGGCCGAAACAGATGAGGATAATATCAGGTGGTCACCGAGTAGATATTTGGATGATCCTAACTCTAAAACGCCAATTTTCTCAGCAGAAGAATCGACACTTTATGTGGCAACTGTTGTTGATAAATATGGTTGTGTTGGAAATGATATTGTTGATGTGACAGTGGCTCCACTGCCTCTTATTACGACGATAAATGATACTGTGATAGGGGAATGTAAAGTGATTGAATTAACAACTCATATTTCAGGTGATATTTCAGAAATCATTTGGACAAATGAAGATCATCTGAGTAACTCGACGATTTCTAACCCAAAGTTAACAAACGCTCCTGTTGGGGTGAATAATTACAATATAAATGTAACTGACGAATACGGATGTGTCGCTTCAGAATCGCTTCAGGTGGAAGTGAAACCGAACCCTGAAGTTGGCGATAATCAATTCCTCTGTGAGGGTGAAACTTATATGGTTGATACCCGCGATCTTTCGAATCCGATTTGGAGTGATGGATACACAGCCTGGGAAAGAGTAATTGATAAACCTGGTGAGTATGAACTAAGGGTTGATGAATTTGATTGCGAAGTGAAGCAAACAATCGTGATGCATCCTACACCTGAAATGCATTTGAGAGATACTATACTTTTCGAGGGACAAACCATACGCCTGGATCCGGGGCTGGATCTTGATTATGGCCCATATGCTTACAAGTGGAGTGATGGCAGTGTATCACCTGACTTGGAAGTAGGAGAGTCGAATACCTATAAGCTTGATGTAGAAGATAATATTGGTTGTATAGCAAGCGACTCGGCTGTTGTCGTTGTAAAACCTGTTGGAATTGAGTCACCTAATGCCTTTAGTCCATTGTCAGGGAATGAGAACAACCGCTTCTATCTTAAAGAGATCAATGTGATTGAATCATTTGAAATGTATATCTATAACCGATGGGGTGAATTGATGTACAAAACCAATGAACCAGGTTATGCTAACGGTTGGGATGGTACTTATAACGGTGAAGATTGCCCGGTTGGAGCTTATGTATGGGTATTGATGTTGAATGGTGAATTGAAAGAAAAGGGTAATGTTATTTTAGTTCGTTAGACTCATTTATATTGAGCTAAAACATAAATTGAATTAGAAGAGTTGGCCTTAATGGGTCAACTCTTTTTTTTGCTTTTCAAGCCAATAGTACATGTATGAGAGCAAGTAAATCAGTACTTCCTTTAAGATGAAGCTATGCTGAAAGGAGCAAAACAGGTCAAGTTCTGATCGAATGGCTATAGGTTTTGGTCTTAGACCTTCTTAAAGATGAATTATAGCGCCTCTAAGCTCTTATCTGATATTTTATGATCGATGTAATTTAGGTGATAAGGCTTATGATAGGTCCCTTATTCGGAAAAATTATCGGTAAGACTTTATTCTAGTCTGTAAGAAGAAAAATTTTTCAAATTCACTCATGTTTTGATTTCGTTTTCCATTAAGGGTTAATCGGATAAGATTAGCTTTTTTTCTTTATGTATAATTAAATGTGTAATTTCTGAAAATACATTAGTGTAAGAAACGTGTGTGTTTGTCATCATAAAATGTGTATTAGTCTTATTTTTGATTGAATAGTTGTTGACGTTTATAAACTTTTTTTTAATTAATATAGGTTATTGATATGGGTTTGAGCCAGAGGTTAATTATATGATGATGAGGATTTAGGGATGGTGTGCTTGTGTATTTTTTGTTAACTCCTTTGCTTTCTTCATAAGCCATGATTACAATTTATTTGGATGGTGTTTTTTTTATTCCGTACATTCATAATATGGTGTTCATGTAAGAAATGTGTGTGTTCGTCATCAAATTCTACCTGTTTACGTGTTTATGTTAGATTGTTAAAACTGGATTTGTTTAACAGTAGTAGGAGGGTGTTTGATTTGTTTTTCTCTTTGTGTAATCAAAAATCCTGTGTATGAATTGTTATTCTACTCTGATTATTAGAATTAAGGCCTGCATTCAACTCGTCATGTTGCTAGTTTTATTCACTTTTCCGCTTGTTGGAAAAGCACAGTTGGATTTGGTTCATTACGTTCCCCCCTTGTATGCAGGAACAACTCATGAATATGATATCGAAGATCACTGGGTTGTGATTACGACACCTTCGGAAACGCCTATTGATATTACAATAAAAAAAGGGGATGGTTCAATTTTTAAGGTCGTTACGGGTGTGTCTAAGAATACACCAAAATCGGTTCCTTTTGGCAGCGGGTCACTTGTAAATCCGCCATTAGGTGTTGTTAATTACAAAAGTTTAAATAAGGTTATTACCGATCAGGGCTTAATTTTCACATCTACCGAAGCCTTCTATGTTAATGTCAGACATAAATCTGAGATTCATGGCTTATTTTTAACATCAAAGGGGCAAGCTGGCCTGGGAACCTCTTTCCGTTCAGGACACCTATATAGCAAGCGAGGTGAGAATATTTATGGATGGGGAAGATATGGTAATAATAGTATTGTAGAACACAGAAGTCATTTTATTTCGGTAATGGCTACTGAGGATAATACTCAGGTTACTTTTTCAGATATTAAGGTAGGTAACCTAACATCAGATATCAAAACTGCGCTTGCTGTAACTGGTGATATTACCGTTAATCTTAATGCTGGGCAAAGTTATGTCATTGGTGCGGATCACAAATTTTTGACTGCAGCTGATGTAAACAGTCTAAATGGAACACATATTACTTCAGATAAACCTATTGCTGTAAATACCGGTTCATGGACGGGTGGTGCATCCCTTAATTCATGGCAGGATATTGGTGTTGATCAAATTGTACCTGAAAAATTGGTAGGACGGGAATATATTCTACTAAAAGGAAAGGGGAATTTCGAAACAGAACGTCCCATAGTTGTAGCAACCCAGGACAATACCAATATTTATGTCAACGGTAGTTCGACAAAAATAAATTCGACCCCACTGAATGCTGGTGATTATTACGCCATAGAAACCAGTTATTACAGTTCAGATGGCACCCTGTTGATTAAGTGTGATCAGGATGTTTACCTGTATCAAACTACCTCGGCTTCCGATCGAAAAAGCGGAAGTGTTGATTATGCTTATGCCACAGTTGGTATGAATTTTATTCCGGCAATTAGCTCTCTCGGATTTCGCCAGGTTGATATTCCTTTTGTAAACGAAGTAGGGACAGGTATTGTGGCTATTTATTCACAAAAAGGAGCTAATGTGTATGTGAATAAATCAACCAGTCCTTTAAGTCAGGCTTCGGCCAAACCAATCATAGGTAATAATGAATGGGTTGTCTATAAATATTCGACTTCAGACCAGAATGTCTCTGTCATGTCAAATAAAGCGATTTATGTGGCTTTATCTGTCGAGGATAATGCAGTTGGCGCTGCCGGGTATTTTTCAGGCTTTACAAAAGCTATTTCTCCGATCAAGCCTGATCTTGGTATTGATCCTGATCATGAATTAGCTTATGTATGCGAAAGTTATAACGATAAGATTGAGTTAGCTATTAAAAGTACACCCGATGCTGATTTTTATGAGTGGTATAAGAATGAAGTTAAGCCTGAATCTTTATTGTTTAGGAATTCGAACTTAATTGTTGATGCACCTAATGAAGAAACTAAATATATCGTAAAGGCCTATTATCGTGATCCTAATATGGATATTATTTATAATGGGAACTTTTCTATTGGACGAGGCAGTTTTGAATCAGATTATGATTTTTTATCTGCAGGAAATTTAAACGATCCTGGTAAATCGGTATTGTGTTACGATCCAGAAGATATTAATACTCATTTTGAGAATTTTAATGATAAAGATGCAGGTGGACTCATGTTGTTAACCCATTCTGCGAGTCATGGTACACCTGATGTAATCTGGAAAAAGACGATAACAGAAGATATTTCGAACCAGGTTTTTATTTTAAAGCTGTACGGAAGAATGGCTCAAGTGGGCTATTCTCAACTTCTCGATATTTATGTGAACGAAGAGAAGATCTATGAGAATTTTAAATTGGATGATGTCAATGCCTGGCAATCTGTTAAAACCTTTTGGGCAGCTGGTGCCTCTGAAAGTGCCAGTATCTCCATCGTGAATTCGAATCCGTCAGGTAAAGAAGGGATCTTTGCTCTTGATAGCATTTCTTTTGTTTTAGCCGTTGAAGATCAGGCCGAGTTTAATGCCTTAGTTGTCCCCAATTACAGTTATAAAAACTTTAATGAACCTCAACATCTATGCGTTGGCACTTCAGGGGAACTGGATGTTTCTAATGGTGATGTGAGCTGGTACAATTACTTGTGGGAGAAGAAAGAGGGGGATGTGTTTGTGGCAATTACCGATGCCTCTATTACTGGTTTGGATACCCATAAAATTGGCTTTACGAACGTGAATGAAAGTCATGCTGGTATATATCGCTGTAGTATTAGTTTTAAAGATGAATTTCTGCAGTGTGGAGGAACCACAGGGACAGCATCAGTTGAAGTCGAACTTATTGCTGATCAACCGGCAAGTGTGAGTATTAATGTTGATAATACCAGCTTATGTGAAGGCGATTCGAAGACTTTAGAAGCTGTTGTTTCCGGAACTTATTCGAGTGTTAAATGGTTTGTAAATGATGTTCAGGAATATGTGGGGAAAGACTTTCTTTTTGACAATTCTGCTGGTGATTATTTGGTTCGATGTGATGTTGAAAATGCATGTAACACACCAACTGATAACAGAACTTTATCTGTTTATGCACGTCCTGAATTGAATGATTTGCAAATTCCAGCAGCTTTGTGCAATAAAGCTGCTGCAGATCTTACAGCACTTGTAAATGCTGTGCCAGGTGGAGCTATTGTGACATATGACTGGTATCGTGGAGAAACTCATTTAGGTTCCAGTACTATACCGATTTATTCTGTATTGCCGGATATAAATGACACTTATTATAAAGTTTCAGTTTCGGCCCTTTATAATGCAGGAACAGCAAATGAACATTCTTGCCCAGGAAATCAATTGGTTGAGAATCTTGTTCCTGATGCAGTTTATCCGCAGGTAAATTTGACTGCATTAAATGATATTAGTCTTTGTGAAGGAGAGACACATACTTTTAAAGCAGACTTAGCTACACCTGGTGAATATTACATTTACAATTGGGAAATCCCTTTTGTAACAGGAGCCGATAAAACGGGATCTGATTTTGTTTTGGGATCAGTAAGCCCTGAAATGGCAGGGAATTATAAGCTAACTGTTTCGAACCGTTGTGGTAGCCAAAGTACAAACAGTAATTTATCAGTCAATCCAAAATTAGTTGTGGATGCAATTTCATTAGATAAAATCGGCCCATTTTGTTTGAACGAATCTGTGGAGATAACAATTACCGACAATGGTGAGGCTAGTGACTATTATGCTGAGAATTTAACGACAGGCGAAATAATTAATCCAATAAGTAATCCTTACAATTTAGTTGTGACCAACATGAAACAGGGACGCTGGCAAATTACTGCTGAGGGTTCTTGTGGAACTCGGGTTGATCAGGAATTTGACATCTATTTATTGGAAGATTTTTCGACTCCGAATATGACAGATATCTCAACTTGTATTGGTGAAGATGTTCGTTTTGACGTTCATATTTTGGATATTCCTGTGAATTCGGCATTGACTTACGAGTGGAAAGATTCTTCTGGAAATACCCTCGTAAATGATAAATCAACTTTGGATATTACTAATATCCAAGCAGGAAATTTAGGTGATTATTCTTGCAAAGTGAGCAATCAATGCGGTTATACTCAAACAGTGATAGCTAATTTAAGTGCAGATGCAGTAAGCAGTTCACAAACAGCTGCTGCTCTAGAAGTTTGTGAGGGGACCCTCAACTATCGTTTTGATATTGTTTATGACGGAAAGCCTGCATTTTCATGGCATTTTAATGATCCTGGCTCTGTGGTGATCGGAACAGATGATCATTTTGAATTGGCAGAAGTAAAAGCTGTAAATGCTGGTATTTATTATTGCGATATCACACTCGCATGTGGGGATATTTTAAGATATCAACGTGAACTTATCGTGAAAGATCATATTACTGTAGCAAAAGAAACACCTGCAGTCCTCAATATTTGTGAAGGAGAACAAGCGGAATTGAAAATAAGTACAACTGGACAAGTTAATCAAATAGAATGGTTAGATCCTTCAGGTGCTGCGATTGCAAATTCAGATGGAAAAACGAGTATTCAATCAGCTGTACAAACAAGTGCAGGAAGTTTTATTTACACCTATAAAGTAACAGGGGATTGTGAAAGTTTAGAAGGGAATTTTGAAGTTATTGTACATTCAAAACCCTTATTGGCACCAATTGCATCAATTCATTCATGTCAAGGTGATGTTGACCTAAACATGATTATTACTGGTGATGATTATACCACAGCTTCGTGGTGGAATAGTGATGAAAGTTTAAAACTTGGAGATGGCACTCATCACACCATAGTGGGAGCTGTTTATCCTGCATCATCAGGGAACTATTTTGCCAAGCTGAGTACACTTTATTGTGGTGATTTAAAAACAACTGCTCAAGTGGATATCTATGAGCCTATATCTGTTGTTTCTAATTCGAACACCAGTCCCAGACCTTGTGTGGGTGAATCCTTAAACCTGGTTGTTAACGGAACGGGTACTGGCTTGACCTATAATTGGTACAAAACCGATGCTCCGGGAGTAAGTTTATCGTCTGATATGAGACTTGATTTGGGTGTTGCCGATTTGGGTGATGAAGGTGTTTATAGATGTGAACTGATTTCTGCCAATGCATGTGGCAATAAATTAATTGAATTTGATGTTGATGTTCGGGATCAAGCAAGTATTACAGCTCCTCCTGCAGATGTTTCAATTTGTGAAGGGACTGGTTTTGCAGATTTTTCTGTGATAGCATCAGGCGAAGGCACTCTAAATTATCAGTGGTTTGATAAGGATGGTACAGCACTGGTAGGTGAAACACAATCAAGCTTACAGATTGTTGATCCTTTAGCTAATAATGGGCAAACATACTATTGTGAAGTCAGTGGTGATTATTGTGATGCAGCTGTATCAGAGAAAGCAGATTTGGAAGTAAAGACGAATGTTGTAATAACTGATCATCCTGAGGATGTTAAGATCTCGGAAGGTGGTATTGCGATATTTTCTGTAGTCGCCGAAGGTTCTGAGACCTTAAACTATCAATGGTATTGTGATCCTACCGGTAAAATTGATGGTGCAATAGCATCTAACCTGACTATAAATCCCGCTACCATGGATTTAAATGGCTACAAATACTATTGTATTGTGAGTAATAGCTGTACGACTGAAACAAGTACAAAAGCTGAATTGTTACTTGACCACAATGTTAAAATCATAACTCAGCCCCAGAACGCTGAAACCTGCGAAGGAGAGTCGTTTGAATTTGTTATTGAACACAAGCTTTTAGGGGCAGGAAAAACTTGCTACTGGGAATATAATGATGGAAGTGGATATAAATCCATAACGAGTTTCGCTAATCATACGATAACTTCAACTGCTAATAAAAACACGTTGAGCATTAGCGATGCAAGCATAGCCTTAAATTCTTTTTTATTTCGAGCTACAGTAGAGGGCTTGACTAATGATGTATCGGATGAGGTTCGTGTTAAAGTGTATGAATCTGTAAGTTTTAAAGCAATAGCTGATGTTGAAATTTGTAAAGATGCGGGTGTCAGTTTTGAATTGGAGAATTTAAATGGAACAGCGCCTTATTCTTACGAGTGGAAAGAAAATGCCAGAACATGGACAAGTTCAAAACTCAATTTAAGTGGATCTGACGCGACTATCGGTACTTATTCCATTGAAGTGAGCAATGGTATCTGTCCATCATTTAAGCAGGAATTTGAAATTTCTCATTACAAAGACTTAGTTATCAATAGTATTTCTGGTGATGATCAGGTATGTCATAATAATCCTGAAGATTTGGTTGTAATAATTAGTAAAGATGATGCATTGGGGGTTAATTACCAATGGTTCAAAGATGAAGATGCTACAGTTTTGAGTAGCACAAGTACTTATACCGTCGCTGGTCATGATAAATCGGAAAGTGGCTTATATAAGGTCGTGGTTAGCGATGGTTGTAGTACTGAAAACAAGACAACTTTTGTTAATGTATTTAATGAAATTATAGCCACTACAAGCTGGGACGCTCAAAAGCAACTTTGTGTGGGGGATGAATTATTACTGGAAGCAAAGGTTAGTGGTGATCAGCCGACTTATACCTGGACAGCACCAAACGGAAGAGTTGTAGGGGATGTAGACAGATTGAAAATTGATGAAATTACAGAGGCTGATGCCGGAATTTATACCTGTGAAGTAACAGGTACATGTACCGGAGCGGGGGTAATTATTTATACAACTGAACTGGTGGTTAATAAAGCCCCTGAGATTACAACCGGACTTGAAGCCTTGAGCTCTGTTTGTGAGGGAGAAGACCTGGAGATGGGACCAATAGCAGTTGTAGGTAATGATATCAGTATCAGTTGGACTCTGAATGATGGAAGTATCAGTTCGTCTCATGGCAATATCCTGAATTTAGATAAAGCAGATATTACTGAGAAAGGGAATTATAGAGTAGAAGTTAGCAATGCTTGTGGTCATGATTTTAGTCTTGGTTTTCAGAATGTAATTTCGCTACCCACATTAGCCGCAATTCCAAACCAGGGTGCCTGTCATGGTGAAGATGTTTTAGTAAGAGCTGAGGCAACTGGAGAGAACCTAAGTTATAGATGGTTTGTTGATGGAATTGAAGACTTGAACTTTGATGGAAAATCAGAGTTGTTAATTGAAAATGTTCAGGCTGCTGATGAAAATACCAATCGTATTTACGAGATTGAGTGTCGCGTAAATAATCTTGCCGCTTGTGGTGTAGAACTCATTGAAAGAGCTCAAGTAGTAGTGAATCCGAATACAATTATTCATTCGTCAATAAAAGGAGAGGTACTTTATGTGGGAAGTGATCATGAATTTAGTCTGAACGTTACAGGAGGTCATTTAACTTATGAATGGCACCATACCGATAAGGATGGTGTGGATAAAGTATTGGCAGAAACAAGCTCTGTATTGCAGTTGAATGATTTGAGTATGTCAGATGCCGGGGAGTATTCATGTTATATAAATGGTGATTGCGGAAAACGATTTACATCTGGATATTTAACTGTAAAAGAACCATTGAAAGTTGTTGATGGGCTGAATAAATTAGTTGAAATAGAAAGATGTTTGGGAGAACCTTTAAGCTTATCTATCGAAGCAAAAGGTGAAATTTATAGTATTAACTGGTTTAAAGATGATGTTAATTTGAATCATCACGAACTAAATTATTTTATATCTGAACTGGATGCTGATGATGCCGGTAATTACCGTTGTGAGATAATAGGTGAAGGAGCCACTTTAACTGAAACAGTAGATTTACTTGTTTATCAGCAAACCGTATTGAACGGGACTTTAAAAGATCAATTGTTATGTGAAGATCAACAGTTATTATGGATCGCAAATGTTTCAGGATCAGAACTGACCTATAACTGGCAATATCGAGGCGTAACTGTTTCGGATGAAGCTTCTCTTAATGTGCTTAATCTAAATATGGATCAAGCTGGTGATTATAGAGTAGATGTATCAGGTAAATGTGGAAATGTCAGCAGCGAAGCTCATCTTGGGATATTGAAATTACCTTATTATATCAGCCATAGCGAAAGCATGGAGGTCTGTGAAAATACCGATGTCGTAAATTTCAGAGTAAATTATGGAGGAGATAAATTAACTTATCAATGGCGTAAAGATGGCGTCAACATTGATGGAGCCAACAGTTCCGTATTGCAAATCCAAAACATCACACTTAGCGATGTTGGGGGGTATAATTGTGCTGTGAATTCAAGTTGCAGCAAGGAATTTTTAAGCCCGCTTATGCAACTGTCTGTTATACCTGGTCTTAAAGTGTTGAGTGAAAGTGGAGATCTTGAAATATGTGAAGGAGAGGATGCTGAATTTAGAGTAGAAGCAGAGGGACGTGATGTCATTTATCAGTGGCAATATAATGGAAACAATATCCCAGGAGCAAATGAACTTATCTATCAGATAAATAACAGCCGTCTGGATGAAAGAGGTTATTATACTTGTGAACTGTCAGATAAATGTACCTCTAAGCGTTACTCCAATTCTAAGCGATTGGATATTCATGCTCTGCCAAATTCACAGATATACGGACGTATGGAGCTTTGTGTCATGGAAGATCGAGTGACCTATACAACTTCGATACAACCAGATATCAGTTATTTGTGGCAAGTTGAAGGTGGTGAATTTACCACAGCCTCAGAAGGTGCTAAAACGAAGATTACCTGGGGTGAATTGAATAATGGTAGCCTAAAATTGCTGGTTTCAGATGAGGCCACCGGTTGTTATTCAGAGATTGATTCTTTGATTAAACTTCATTCTTTACCTGAAGTTGATTTATCTGATTTTGATTCTCATGGGGTTTGTGAATCGACCTTTGATCTTCAGGGGGGATTGCCTGAAGGTGGTATTTATTGGGTGAATGGAATTAGGGAAAGGACTTTTGAGCCAGGTCAGGGGCATGGTAATTATCCAATTAAATACTCTTATACTGATGAGAATGGTTGTTCAAACATATCGGAGGAAAAGGTGATGATTATTGATTCATTGCCTGAAGTAAGAGTTATAGAAGATATGAGTGTAGGCGCATGCAAAACTCAGCAGTTATGGGCAGAAACAGAGCAGAATAATATAAAATGGTCACCAAGTCGCTATTTGGATAATCCAACTTCGATGAGGCCAGTATTTACTTCGGGTGAATCAGAAAGATATGTGGCTTTTGTGGTTGACAATAATGGTTGTGTAGGAACTGATATTGTGAATGTAAATGTAGCGCCTCTTCCGGTTATTACGACGATTAATGATACCGTGATTGGTCAGTGTCAGTCGTTGGTTTTAACAACTGATATTGTAGGTGAAATAGCCGAAATTAATTGGACTTCAGATGGCGATCACCTGAGTAAATCAACTGTTCGGGATCCGAGACTGGATAATCTATCTGCTGGCATTCATAATTATACGATTGATGTAAGTGATATGTACGGTTGTGTTGCAACATCATCAGTAAAAGTGGATGTTAGGGCCAATCCGGAAGTTGGTGAGACCAAATTCCTGTGCGAAGGTGATTCTTACCTGGTAGACACACGTCATCTGGAGAACCCTGTTTGGGATGATGGCTATACAGCCTGGGAAAGAGTTATTGATCAGCCTGGAGAATATCAACTCAGTGTTAGTAATGATTTTGGTTGTGAACAAGAGCAAAAGATTGTTCTGAATCCAACTCCGGAGATCAACCTGAGAGATACCCTCATTTTTGAAGGGGAATCGGTAAGTCTGAATCCTGATCTTGATGAAAATTACGGTCCTTATGTTTATAATTGGGATAATGGGAGTGTGATGCCTGAATTGGAAGTTGATGAATCGAATACGTACAGATTAACGGTAGAAGATAATATAGGTTGTGTGGCACAAGATTCTGCAGTTGTTGTTGTAAAACCAATTGGTATTGAATCGCCCAACGCTTTCAGTCCCGGATCAGGAAATGAAAATGACCATTTTTATCTTAAGGAAATCAACATTCAGGAGAGTTTCGAAATGTATATCTATAACCGTTGGGGCGAAATGGTGCATAAAACATCTGAAGCTGGTTATAGTGGTGGATGGGATGGTACTTATCGGGGGAAGAAATGTCCTTCAGGTGTCTATGTCTGGATATTGATCCTTAATGGGAAGATGACGGAAAAAGGAAATGTGGTCTTGGTGCGTTAAGTCTTTTGAATTCAAATAAATAAAGAATACCTTTCAGTATTCAAATAATTTGTTTAGTTTAATGAATAATATTGTTCTTTTGTAGTCGTTAATCATAGACTATATTTGGTTTGTAATAGCAATAACATAATTTTAAAATTATATGAATAAAGTATTACTCTCTATTATATTTTTTATTTTGGGATTAAGCTTAATAGGAAGTGCTCAGGATATTCGCTTTTCTCAATTTTATGCGAATAAACTTTATTTAAATCCATCTTTGGCAGGATCAAGCGATCATGCCAACATGAGTTTGAATTACAGGAACCAATGGCCAAATCTCGATTTCCCTTACGTCTCTTATAGTTTTTCATACGATAACTTTTTTTCCAGTATAAATGGAGGTCTGGGGATTTTGGTGATGCAAGATGATCAGGGGGAAGGTGCGATTACCACAACGTCCTTTTCAGGTGTTTATTCTTATTACTTGCGTATCAATAATGAGCTGATCATTCGTCCTGCAATTCAGGCCACCTTAATCCAAAAGAAGCTTAATTTTAACAATCTTATCTTCCCCGATCAGGTGTCCCCAATTTACGGGAAAGTTTTTCCTCATAATCCATCGGGTGATCCTACTAACAGGAGTTGGGATGGTATGGATTTTTCTTTGGGCGTGATAGCCTATTACAACAATTATTATTTTGGAGCTTCTGCTAATCATTTAAATCAGCCAAATCTGAGTTTTGATGATTTTGAAGATGATCGCCTGGATGCCAAATATACCTTTCATGCAGGGGCTGAATTTGCGCTAAATGGGCAGACCCGTGGGAATGCGTTAATACTTGCTCCGGCCCTTTTATTTCAAAAACAGGGTGAATTCTCTCAAATGAACTATGGGATGTATCTGAGCCGAAAATCATTGGTTTTTGGCTTCTGGTTCAATCAAAATTTCCAGTTGAATTACGATGCCGTTATTTTAATGGCAGGTATTGTTACCGATCGATTTAAATTTGCCTACAGTTACGATTATACCATCACTCAATTGGTGCAAACTAATACGGGTGCTCATGAACTTTCTTTCTCTTTCCCTTTTGTTGCTGAGAAGCGAAGGAACAGACGTAGATCAGGCCGGGTTAGGCATCCACAATTCTAAAAATAATAAGGAGCTTATTCTGTTGAATAAGCTCCTTATTATTTATGGCAAGAATCAAGTTATTTGATTCGTTCAAGATATTTACTTCTGATTAGCTTTAACAAATCAATAGTCAAATTTTCGCTGTATACACGGATAATATCAATCGCCTTAAATTTGTCGTAAATAAAGCCAATTGAAGCATCGAATTGTTTAAGGTCCATATTGTATTTGACTTGCTTTGTCAGTTTCACAAAATCGTCCCAACTAAGGTATTTCGGAATTCTAAAGTAGCCATGATTTGCTTCTACGCTGTCAAAATAAAAGTTATCTTCGATTTTGTCCAGGCAGAAAAATTTATTCAGACGGGTAATTCCCTTGTTATGTTCAAACCTTGAAGGTTTATCCTTAAAATTAATGCCTAAAGAGACGTAATAGGCTTGCAATTCCTTAATGTCAGCATATTGCTCAATATGTCGAACTCTGATAACATAGTATACGTTGTTGTAAATAGTAATCGTCCCCAGTGCAGCATGATATTTTTTATTAGTATCAGACATTATCTGCTGGGTAGTACGAGTAAATTGTTCAAGATCGTACTTTTTATCCGTAACCAGATATATATAGTGAGGTGCGATATCCTTTTGTAAATTGTCGTAATATTCGTAGAATCCGGGGAATGGATTTTTCGACTCTAAAACGAAAGTATTAGGAAGGACTGCACCTTCAATAAGTTCGAAAGCTTCTTCTTTTATAAGGCTTCCATATTTAATTTGAGTAGTTTCAGTCATATAAAGAGAGATTTAGTGGTTCTTAATTATTAGAAAACAAGAGTTACACTTAAGCAATTGAACTCTTTTAAACATAGCAAAAAATGAATGGAAAAACAAGAACTCTAGGTCTTTTTTATTGATCTCTTGTGAATACGAATTCCTTATTTGTTGAAAGATGTGGATTGAAAATATACCCCTCGGAATTGAATGTTTTTAAATGTTCCGGATTTGAAATTTGATTTTGGATAATGAATCGGGTCATCAAACCCCGGGCTTTCTTAGCAAAGAAACTGATGATTTTATACTGGCCATTTTTCAAGTCCTTAAATACAGGGGTGATAATTTCAGCTTCAAGTTTTCTTTTATTAATTGATTTGAAATATTCATTTGAAGCTAAATTAATCAGGTACTGATCTCCTTTTTCTTTAAGACTTACATTAATTGCATCAGTAATTTTATCTCCCCAGAACTCGTACAGATTATTTCCTTTCGGGGTCTTAAGTTTTTTGCCCATTTCCAATCGATAAGGCTGAATCAGATCTAAGGGTTTCAAAACGCCATAGAGACCGGATAGAATACGTAAATCTTTTTGGGCTATATTCAATTCCTCTTCAGTTAAACTTTCTACATCAAGCCCGGCATATACATCGCCCTTAAAAGCCAAAAGGGCTTGTTTTGCATTATCGATACTAAAAGGTGTTTGCCAGCTTAAAAAACGTTCGTGGTTCAATTGTGCCAGCTTGGGACTGATACTCATAAATTCAGCAATCTCATCAGTTGAGAACTTGCGTAGTCGTTTAATCAAGGCTTGTGATTCCTTTAAAAATTTAGCCTCTGAATAGATTTCAGTTGTTGGTGCTGTCTCAAAATCTAGAGATTTTGCTGGAGATATAAGGATTAACATATATTGAACTTTTTTGAGATTATAAATCTAAGGTATAAGATTTGAAACATTTAAACTAATTGAGTTTTTCGATACCTATATCGTTCACGTTTATATGTGAATTTCAGTTGGGTGATGGGAATGGATATTAACTCTGATGAGAGGAATGGGGAATAAAAAAAAGCAGATGGATGCCATCTGCTTTCATTTTTCTGATATTAATAAGAATCTCTTAACCTTTAAAGGTATCCTTTAGATGTTCTTATCAGGGTACAAGTCATTCCACCACTGATCTTTATCCTGCAGGTATTTTGCGAAGTAAGAAAAAATGGTATTGTTCCACAGTATACGTTGTGTGTAGTTTTTAATATGATGATCTTGATTTTTCACCTGAACAAAATCAACCTCTTTACCCAAAAGTTTCAGAGCCTGATACATTTGAATACTTTCCCCCAATGGCACGTTGGTATCAACACTTCCATGAATCAACAGCAGGGGAGTAGTCACCTTATTTGCGTTGAATAAAGGGCTCTGATCGACAAATAATTTTCGATTATTCCAGGGAAATGATTTTCCTGACGCATTCACACTATAAGAATAGCCCCAATAGCCTTCGCCCCAATATGACGTAATGTCGCTGATACCTGCATGAGAAATGGCTGCAGCAAAAATATCGGTTCTGGTTTGTAACAACATGGTCATAAAGCCTCCGTATGAAGCCCCAATACAGCCTATTTTGTCAGCTTTCACAAAAGGATGTGCTGCAACAAACTTTTTTGTTCCTTCAATAATTTCGTCAGCAGTTGTGATGCCCCAATTGTTTTGATGCTCTGCCGAGAACTCCTGACCAAAACCAATGGCACCACTCGGTTGCAGCAAATAAACAACGTAACCCATGGCAGCGTATAGGTTTAAAGGGTATCGTCCTCCAAAGCTACGTTCTACGGGAGAGGTGCCTGCGTAGTAGTTTACAATCATTGGGTATTTTTTGTTAGCATCGAAATTAGGTGGATAGTAAATTCTACCTATTATAGTTTTACCATCATCCCTTTTGAAATTCCAATCTTCAGTTTTCCCGAATTTAACCTGATCAAACTTCTCTTTTTCAGGGGCAGAAAGGCTTGTTGATTTTTGATTGTTTAAATCGTAGATGAAAGCTGCATAAGGGCTTGAAATGCTACAAGCAATATAAGCTAAAGTTGAACCATTGGTAGAAATATCGAAACTTTTAACAACATCATCGGTAATGGCTAGTTGTGTGAAGTTCTTAGATTCAGGCGTGTATTTAAATAGTCTCACATAATCTTTATCGTTAGCCTTAATGTAAATATTGCCATCTTTTTTGTTCCAAACAGCGGAACTTATTGCCGGATCGAAATGGTATGTAATGGGCTCAACTTTCTCTGAATCCAAATCCATAATGTACAATTGTCCATCGAAGTTGTTTGCTAATTTTTGTTTGCCAATGTTTTCGCCAAGTTTATCAAAGCAGGACGGACCTCCCTGTACTAGTACTTGAGTACCATCAGGGGAATATTGGGCTGAACCGCCAAATAATTTATTTTTCCAAATGGTATCCACATGGAAAGTCTCCAGGTTCATTTGATAAAGGTTTTGCTTGTCGTAAGGGTACTCATTATAATCAGGCCACGATTGAGTGAATAAGATGTGTTTGCCATCGGTACTAATGTCATTCAATTGGGTGGATATTGAACCGTAAGTAAGTCGTTGCTTTACGCCACTTTTTACGTCAAGCTTGTATAAGAAGCTGCGATATCTGAACCGGGGTAAACGATCTTCCATGCCCTGGAATTTTCTAATCTTCCATTCCGTAGTATAGTCTTTTGCCTGGGTGTATATGATCGTTTTCGCATCTGGAGCCCAATCGTAGTTCCCAAAATCACTAATCTTATTGGCTATTTCAGTTTCGCTACCTTTTTCGAAATCAAAAACAAAGAGTGAGGTTTTTTTATTATCCTTTTTGGTGTAAGATATCTGATTCCCTACGGGTAGCCATTTAATACCGGATAGCTTGCTACCACGAAACGAATGAATGATTTTTCCTGTACCAATCGCCTGAATTTCTTTCCAATGTTCAGTATCATCCGATGGAGGAAGACTTCGGGAATAAGATATTAAAGCATAGGCTCCATTCGCTGAAAGAACAGCTGAAGTCACTTTTTTACCATCTAAGACTTTATTGATACTGATGAACTGTTCCGGAGATGTTGATAGCTTGAAATCCTCTTCCGTCCAACCATCTTCAGCTTGAAGCTGAAGTTTAAACTTATTGTTTTTGTTTTGTGATAGCACTTTAATAAGAAGACAATGTTTTCCGGGCTCTAGTGTAATGTCAGATTTGATTTCCTTGCTTTCTTTTTCTTCCTGATTATAATGTGAAGCTATTTTTTTACCATCTAAATAAATTTCAAGCATGGGGTAGGTATTCACTAGTAATTTAGCCTTACACCATTGTTCAACACTAATATATGAGGCAAAATAGCTCAAGCTGATTTTTGCAGCATCGGCGGCCATATAACCTTTTTTCGAGATGCTTGCTTTCATCCATTTAAGTTCATTTTGATTCCACAACAGCTGGTCGTTTTCTTCAGGCTTAATATCTTCAGGATTCAAATAACTTTCCTGAAGCAATTCTTTAAGTTGAAAACGCTTATTATCAATGTCAGTTGTGTTACTAAATGCGGGAAGTAAAAGGGCTGCAGCTTCAGACTGTAGCCAATTTTTGATCACAACTTGTTTGTTGTCATCTTTTTTCTCTGCTCTGGTACTCAAATTGAAGATGAGCACTAAGGCAATAATGGAAAATAGTTTGTTCATGAGCTTGTTTTGTGTGATTGTTAAGGTGTCGAGTTCAAAAAAAAATCAAGATTTAGGAGAATATGGTCTGATAAGAATTGGTTTAATAAATTCTGTCTGGCTCAGAAATATGATGATAATACTTTTCTTTCTGATTAACCTGGTACCTTATTCTACCCTTTATTGATTCTATAATGAGACATCAATATTACAAATTTTACAGAGCATAAAAAAGTTGAATCTTCTTCATTATGGGCTTTAAAAATTTGATTTTATTTTCTCAGGATGAACATTTTCAGATACTTGATTACTCGTTGGAAATTTTCGATGTATGAAACAAAGAAATAAGATAATGTGTTCTCATTTTAGGGTGTTTTATCAATCGTTTTAAACATATATAAACGTCTTTTTCAATCCCCTGCATTAACAGTATAAATACTAACTAGCAGTGTTTGTTGATTGTGTGTGAGGCCTATTTAGATTAGATTATTTTGCTATATTGGAACATCCTGAACACCTATTTTATATTAAAGTTTATGTTGAGAACAACGATGAGTAGTAAGATTGATTTTCCCCAATTTATTCTTAAAAAGTGGCAGAAGCTAATTGACTTGCATAGTAGCTCCTTTGATTTACCTGCAACATTAATTATGCAAATACATGGGGACTCTCCTATGGTTTTTGCTAAATGTAAGACTGAAAATAATCCATATGTTGTCGGGGCATCTGATAAATTATTAGACTTTTATTGTGAATCAGTTATTAGAAGCGGACAGAAATTATTAGTCTCTAATGTTCTTGTTGATTCAGAGTGCGGTAATATTCCAGATATAAAACCAGAAATGATTGCTTATTTGGGCTTTCCCATTAAATATCCTAATGGAAAGCTTTGGGGAATTCTATGTGTCCTTGATAATAAGGAAAATGCATTTAGTGAGATTATTGAGGAATTTCTTTTACAGATTAAAGATATCATCGAATTAGACATTTCTGTTTACGATGCTTACGAAAAAACCAGTAGTGAACATGAAAGTAAATTGACAGAACAATTTAAATCGATTGGACTAAAAAAGAAGCCTGATATTGAAGGCAAATTAGCTAGAGATAGATCTATTCATAAAATACTCGATGAAAGCCTCAATAGTTTAGATAAGGAATTAATGAATAGTGAGAGTAAGTATGAAACACTATTTACTTCAATGAATTCAGCTATTGTTATTTTTGAAGCTATTTGCGGGTTCAATGGCAATTTATATGATGCCAAATATCTTGATATGAATCCCCAAAATGAAAAGCTTACGGGTTCAAAGAAAGAAGAAGTCATAGGTAAAACTTTATTGGAAGTATTCCCGGAAATCGGTCAGGATTGGTTTAGGAATTTTAATTTCGTTGTAAAGCATAAGGACGCTGTCAGTTTTGACTCTTTTCACAAGCCACTTGGGAAATATTTTTCTGTAAATGCATTTCCCATAGATGATCATGTTTTTGCACTTTCCTATTACGATATTACTGAGCGTATTGTTGTCAAACAAAAATTGCGTGATAGTGAGAAGCGGTATAAGACTATTTTTTACGATAGCAGTTCAGTTATGTTACTTTTAAATCCTGCTGATGGTGCAATTATAGATGCTAATGCAGCAGCAATTCAGTTTTATGGTTTTGCTAAAGAAGAATTGCTTTCAATGAATATGTGTGACATTAACGTGACTCCTAATGTCAATGTATTAGAAGAAATGAAATGGGCCAAACAGAGGAAGAAAAACCATTTTCTCTTTAAGCACCGTCTGGCATCCGGTGAAATTCGAGATGTTGAAGTCTATTCAGGACAAATCAAGTCTGATAACAAAGAGATGTTGCATTCTGTTATTCATGATGTCACAGAGAGTAGGAAAACTTTGAAGGAGGTTAAGCGATTATCTAAAGCAGTAGAGCAAAGCCCAGTTTCAATAGTAATTACAGATATAAATGGAGATATACAGTATTGTAATCCTAAACATTGCGAAATGACAGGTTATTCCAGGGAAGAAATGCTGGGTACTAATCCCCGAATATTAAAATCAGGGATTAATAATAAAGATTTCTACCATCAGTTGTGGAAGTCGATTTTAAGGGGAGATAAATGGGACGGTGAATTTTTTAATAAGAAAAAGAATGGTAGTTTTCATTGGGAATCTGCTTCTATTGCCCCAATAAAAGATGAAAAGGGAGATATTGTAAACTTTATAAAAATTGGTGAGGATATTTCTGAAAGAAAACGTTTAGAAAATCAGTTGAGCCAATCAAAATTAAAAGCTGAAGAGAGTGATAAATTAAAAAGCTCATTTCTAGCAAATTTAAGTCATGAGGTGAGAACCCCTTTAAATGGGATAATGGGTTTTACCAATTTGATGCTGTGTGATGATATAACGGATGAAGAACGTAAGGAATATGGAGCTTTTGTTACATCTTCGGGAAATCAACTGATGCTGATGATGAATGATATCCTAAAGATTTCGGCGATAGAATCTGGTAAACTGAGTGTTAAGTATTCAACTTTTCAGGTACAAGACATTTTGCTTGAGATTGTAAATGACTACAGTCATCAAATTTCAGAAAAGAAATTAAATATTAAAATTGAATCTTCTTGTGAATCGACGATAAGGAATGATAGAAAGCGAATTCGTCAGGTCTTTGATAATTTAATTCGGAACGCCATTAAATTTACAGAAGAAGGCAGAATTACTATAGGCGCTGAATATAATCATGATATGCTGGTATTATTTGTTCAGGATACGGGTATTGGTATTGCGCCAGCTGATCACTCTAAAATATTTGATCGTTTTCGTCAGGTTGATAATTATTCGACAAGAAAATTCGAAGGGACTGGTTTAGGTTTGGCCATATCAAGAGAAATCGTGATACTGCTTGGAGGAGAGATTTGGCTTGAATCAGATATTGGGAAGGGAGCCAAATTTATATTTACCATACCTCATATTGCAGAAGAAGTTTGATCGAATGATTCGATAGAGGAAAAGAAAAGCCGAAACTATTTAAGTTTCGGCTTTTTAGATGTTTATCGTTTTTCCATCAGCACAATATTCTCCACATGGTGTGTATGTGGAAACATGTCGACAGCCTGAACTTTTGTTACTTTATAGGCATGATCCATCATTTCCAAATCACGAGCTTGTGTCGCTGAGTTACAACTCACATAAACAATTCTGTTTGGAGCTGCCTGAAGAATTGTTTCAACCACATCGGCATGCATACCCGCTCTTGGTGGATCAACAATCATCATGTCCGGATGACCATGTTCAGCAATGAATTCAGCATTCAATACATTTTTCATATCGCCGGCAAAGAAAACGGTATTGTCAATGCCGTTAATCTCAGAATTAAGTTTCGCGTCCTCAATAGCTTCAGGCACATACTCGATACCGATTACCTTTTTAGCCTGACGAGCCACAAAGTTGGCAATGGTTCCTGTTCCTGTATATAAGTCGTAAACAACCTCGTCCTCTTTAATGTTAGCAAACTCGCGGGTTTTGCTGTAGAGTTCGTAGGCCTGTTCCGAGTTGGTTTGGTAGAACGATTTTGGTCCGATTTTAAACTTCAGGTCTTCCATCTGCTCAAAAATATGATCGACACCTTTGTATAGAATAGCTTCCTGATCTGTAATTGAATCATTCGCTTTTTCGTTGATGATATACATCAAAGAAGTAATCTCAGGAAATTTCTCAGCCAAATGAGCCAATAGTCCTTCGCGTTTTTCAACATCTTCATGATAAAAAACAACAATCACCATGGTATCACCGGTTGTTGAAGTTCTGATAACCAGTGTACGAAGGAAACCAACCTGTGCACGAATGTCAAAGAAGCTTAAGTCGTTGGCGAAAGCATATTCTTTAATGGCCAAACGAATTACGTTTGAAGGTTCTGCCTGCAGGTGACACTTTTTGATATCAACAACCTTGTCGAATAGACGAGGTACGTGGAAACCAAGAGCCGGAGTACGTGCAATTTCATCTTCGCTGTTAATTTCGTCGAAGGTCAGGTAGCGCTTGTTCGAGAAAGTAAATTCCAGTTTATTACGGTAAAATTCAGTTTTTTCTGATGGTAAAATTGGGTTAGCTTCAGGCAATTCAACTTTACCAATACGAGTCAAGTTGTCAAGTACTTCTTGCTGTTTGAAATTAAGCTGTTCTTCGTAAGGCAGGTTTTGCCATTTACAACCACCGCAAATTCCAAAATGCTCGCAGAAAGCATCTACTCTTAAGTCTGAATATTTATGAAATACAACAGGATGACCTTCCATATAACTTTTACGTTTTTTTGTCACCTGCACATCCACAACATCGCCTGGTATCACGTTGGTTACAAACACAACTTTATCGTCAACCTTAGCAATGGCCTTTCCTTCGGCTGCTAACTTTACAATTTCAATGTTTTCCAGTAAGGGTTTTCTGTTTCTATTTCTTCCCACTTTGTATTTCTTTTAAGATTTGGCTGCAAAGATAGTAAAATAGTGTCTAAAGTATTTTAAAGTGCCTTAAGTGTCTAAAGTTATTAGTGTTTATAGTGATTTTTTAACATTAAGTACTTTCAACTTATAAACTCTAAGTACTATTTGTTTTATCTTTGCCGCCCAAACATATTAACAATTGTCTTTTCCATGATATCAATTAATAATCTCATAGTCGAATTTGGTGGTTTTACACTTTTTAAGGATGTTACTTTTATTGTGAATTCCCGCGACCGTATTGGTTTGGTTGGGAAAAATGGTGCTGGTAAATCAACTCTCTTGAAAATTTTTGCCGGACATCAGGAGCCTACCAAAGGTACAGTAAGCATTCCGAATGAGATTAAGGTCGGTTACCTGCCTCAGCAAATGCATCACGAGGATGGCAGAACCGTACTGGATGAAGCCTTAACTGCATTTCATGAAGTGATTGATTTGGAAAAGGAGATTGCTCAGATAAATACCGAAATTGCAGAGCGTACCGATTATGAATCAGAGTCTTATATGAAACTGATTAACCGATTGACTGAAAAGAACGATCGTTTTCATATCATGGGAGGTGAAAATATTCAGGCAGAAGCTGAACGTACCCTTCTTGGACTTGGATTTTTACGTAGCGATTTTACGCGTCAGACCAACGAATTTAGTGGGGGATGGCGTATGCGAATCGAACTAGTGAAAATTCTGTTGCGTCGCCCCGATGTCTTCCTTCTGGATGAGCCAACCAATCACCTGGATATCGAATCGATTCAGTGGTTGGAAGATTTTCTAAAGACCTACCCTGGTGCCGTCCTTTTGGTTTCTCACGACAGGGCTTTTCTCGATAATATCACCAATCGCACAGTAGAGATATCAGTAGGGAAAATTTACGATTACAAAGTATCCTACACCCAATATGTAGAATTGCATGCTGAACGTCGCGAACAGCAAATGAAAGCCTATGTCAATCAGCAAAAGATGATAAAGGATACAGAGGATTTTATTGAGCGTTTTCGATATAAAGCAACCAAATCAGTTCAGGTGCAATCACGAGTGAAGCAACTCGAAAAGATAGATCGAATTGAAATTGATGAGGTCGATAATTCGAAATTGAACCTTAAATTTCCACCAGCACCCCGTTCTGGTGATTTGGTTTGTGAGGTGAAAGATCTGAGTAAATCCTATGGTGATAACCTGGTGCTAAGTGAACTTGAATTTGTAATAGAACGTGGAGAGAAGTTAGCCTTTGTTGGTAAGAATGGTGAAGGTAAATCGACCCTTGTGAAAGTACTGATGGGTGAGGTTGATCATACCGGTATTTGTAAGATAGGACACAATGTTAAGATTGGCTATTTTGCTCAAAACCAGGCCATGTTACTCGATGAGAATAAAACAGTTTTCGATACCATTGATGATGTCGCTGTAGGGGATGTGAGAACTAAGATTCGAGATATTCTCGGAGCCTTTATGTTTGGAGGTGAGGATATAGATAAAAAGGTAAAAGTACTGTCAGGAGGAGAACGTTCTCGTTTAGCTATGATTCGTCTTTTGCTTGAGCCAGTTAATCTACTTGTGCTGGATGAGCCAACCAACCACCTTGATATGAAATCAAAGGATGTGTTAAAAGAGGCACTCCTTAAATTTGATGGAACCGTTATTGTCGTTTCCCACGATAGAGAATTCCTGGATGGTTTATCTTCTAAGGTGTATGAATTTACCAATAAGAAGATTAAAGAGCACTTGGGTGGTATTTATTCATTTCTTCAAAATAAGAAGATGGATAATATGCGGGAACTCGATAGAAAGAAACAAATAGCGAGTGAGGAAAAAGTAGAAGTTGCTCCATCTGAAAATAAATTGAACTATTTAGAACGTAAGGAGATGAGTAAGCAAATCTCTAAGCTTGAAAGAATGGTCAGTAAAAGTGAAGAGATGATAGCTGAATATGAGGCTAAGATTGAAGAAATTGAAGCCCTCTTAGCTGATCCTAAAAACCAGGATCAGGAAACTTTTAAGGCTTACGATGAGGCTAAAAAGAATCTTGAGGATGAGATGAGCAATTGGGAAAATAAGAATGAAGAACTTGAAATTCTAATCGCTGAGAAAGGGGAGTAGCTTAGATTGGTTTTCCTTAGTCTGAAAAATGATTTTCTATTTTTTCAGTAAACTCTGCTCGATCAACAAATGGATCAAGGATCGAAATAAAAGTCTGGCGAGTTATTGAGAAAGCCTCCCGGCATTCTGTAATAGGGCTTCGGTATCACTGCAATGTCTTTAGGAACGATCGTTAAGCCTATAGGAATGATAGAGACGTCTTTAGGAACGGCCGTTTAGTTTATAGGAATGACAGAGAAGCCCTCCTTGATGACTCCTAAAGCCTCCCTGATAAGTCCTAAAGCCTTTTTCATCATTGCGGAAGCTTGCTTTACCATTATAAAATCCTTCCGATAATTATTGGTGTCGAATATGAGTGTCAAGCTAGCATAGGTAGGCTTAATTCTGATACAAATCGGATAATTCCAGTTTTGATCTTTTATTTATAAGAGCATAAAAAAAGCCCAATTTTCATCGGGCTTTTCTTTTTATAGTAGACTAGAATGTTTTTCTAGTTTCTTTCCGGCTTTGGCAACAATACTTTTCTTGAAAGTTTTAGTTTACCTGTTTTAGGATCGATACCGATAAGTTGTACTTCGATAACATCACCTTCCTTCAATACTTCGTCTACTGTATTAAGTCTACGATGTTCGATTTCAGAAATGTGAAGTAAACCATCTTTACCAGGAAGAACCTCAACGAAAGCACCAAAAGCAACAATCGATTTCACTTTTCCTTTGTAAATTGTTCCAACTTCAGGAACAGCGGTAATACCTTTGATACGACCTAATGCAATATCAATCGCTTCTTTGTCGCTAGCTGAAATATCAACATGACCTTTTCCGTCAACTTCTTCAATAACGATAACCGCACCTGAAGTTTCTTGAATCTCTTGAATAATCTTTCCACCTGGTCCGATTACTGCACCAATCATATCCTTAGGAATAACAAGAGATACAATTCTTGGAGCGTGATCTTTAAGATCTTCTCTAGGAGCATCAATAGTCTCAGAAATCTTATCTAAGATATGAAGACGACCTTCGCGAGCTTGCATTAATGCTTGCTCTAATACTTCATAAGGAAGTCCATCAACTTTAATATCCATTTGAGTCGCAGTAATACCATCTTTAGTACCTGTTACTTTAAAGTCCATATCACCCAAGTGATCTTCATCACCTAGAATATCCGAAAGAATAGCATATTTCTTAGCACCTTCAGTTGAGATAAGTCCCATTGCGATACCAGTTACTGCTTTCTTCATTTGGATACCTGAATCCATAAGTGCTAATGTACCTGCACAAACAGTAGCCATAGAAGATGAACCGTTTGATTCTAAAATGTCAGAAACAATACGAACAGCGTATGGACACTCATCAGGAAGCATGTTCTTAAGTGCACGATGTGCCAGGTTACCATGACCAACCTCACGACGAGAGATACCACGAGAAGGACGTGCATCACCAGTTGAGAAAGGAGGGAAGTTATAGTGAAGAGTGAATTTCTCTTTTCCACGGAAAAGGACATCATCAACCATCTTCTCATCTAACTTAGTACCTAATGTTACTGAAGTTAAAGATTGAGTTTCACCACGAGTAAACACAGCAGAACCGTGAGCACCTGGAAGGTAATCAATCTCAGACCAGATAGGACGAATTTCGTCAGTCTTACGACCATCTAAACGAACTCTATCTTCAAGAACCATTTCTCGAACAGCATCTTTCTCCACATCGTGGTAGTAGCGTCCGATTAATGTCATGTTAACTTCAGAAGCTTCTTTACCTTCTGAGTATTCAGCAACAAACTCTTCCTTAACAGCAGCGAAAGCATCTGAACGCTCGTGCTTGTTAGGATTTTGAAGTCTTGCAACTTCTAATACTTTTGCGTAAGTTTTGTCAACGATTAACTGACGAAGTTCTTCGTCGCTATCTTCGTGACAATACTCTCTTTTCTTGGTATTTCCAACTGCTTCAGCCAATTCAACTTGAAGTTGACATTGCTTTTTAATTGCTTCGTGAGCGACTTTGATAGCCTCAAGCATTTCTGCTTCTGAAACTTCTTCCATCTCACCTTCTACCATCATGATATTATCCATGGTAGCAGCAACCATAATTTCCATATCAGCAGCATCTAATTGCTCACGATTTGGATTAATCATGAATTCGCCATCGACTCTAGCCACACGAACCTCAGAAATAGGCTCTAGGAATGGAATGTCAGATACTGCAATAGCTGCAGAAGCTGCAAGACCAGCAAGGGCATCAGGCATGTCGTTTGCATCAACAGAAATCAAGCTAATTGATACGAATGTATCAGCGTGATAATCTGAAGGGAATAATGGACGTAGGGCACGATCCACAAGACGACAAACTAAAATTTCATAATCAGAAGGACGACCTTCTCTTTTCATAAATCCACCAGGGAAACGACCTAGTGCACTAAATTTTTCTTTGTAGTCAACTGACAAAGGCAAAAAGTCAACATCTTGCTTTGCGCTTTTGGCAGATACTACGGTAGCTAACAACATGGTCTTACCCATTTTTACTACAACAGCTCCATCAGCCTGTTTAGCTAATTTTCCTGTTTCAATTGTGATGGACCTTCCATCACCTAATTCAATTGTTTTTTCGATTACATTCATCATTCTGTAGTTTTATTCAAACTTATATTTGGATAAGGCGAGATGTTGCCGTACTATATAAAAAAAGCAATCCTGAAGAGATCAGGATTGCCTATATTATAAATATTACTTACGAATATTTAAAGCTTTAATAATAGCACGGTATCTTTCAATATCTTTTGCTTTTAAGTAATCTAATAGGCTTCTTCTTTTACCTACTAGTAATTGCAGCGCACGTTGGGTACTGTAATCTTTTCTATTTTGCTTAAGGTGCTCAGTTAAGTGAGCGATACGGTAGGAAAATAAAGCGATCTGAGATTCTGCAGCCCCAGTGTCTTTATTAGACTTTCCGTATTGTTCGAAAAGCTCTTGCTTTTTTTCTGCTGATAAATACATAGTACTTAAATTAAATTGTTTTTTATTTTAACTATCAATTCGGCAAAAGTAAGGATTATTTTTAAGAAATCAATAAGCTTGCTTTGTTGTTTTCCTTGAGAAACTTAAAGATACCTCTTATAAGGATATTTAAGCTAATTTGTTAAAAGAAAGAAGCCTCGAAGTTTTACTTCGAGGCTTCTGATTATATGATTTGTGCAGGGAATAGAAATTATTCTACTTCTACATGCTCATCGATATAGTTTTCAAGAGGAGCACAAGTACACATCAAGTTTCTGTCTCCGTGTGCATCGTCAACACGCGATACTGATGGCCAGAATTTATTGTCAGCAACCCACTCCAATGGGTAAGCAGCTTTCTTTCGTGAGTATGAATGGTTCCACTCGTCAGCAGTTAATACCATATGAGTATGTGGAGCGTGCTTAAGAACGTTGTCCTGAGCATCAGCAATACCATCTTCAATTTCCTTCATCTCTCCGTTAATTTTGGCTAATGCCTCAATAAAACGATCAAGTTCTTCTAGGGGCTCACTTTCAGTAGGTTCTACCATAAGTGTTCCGTGAACCGGGAAAGAAAGAGTCGGTGCATGGAAACCATAGTCCATTAGACGCTTAGCAATATCACCATCAGTAATACCAACAGTTTTATTAAACTCTCTACAGTCGAAAATCATTTCGTGACCAACACGACCTTTATCTCCTTTGTAAAGAATCTTGAAACCAAGTTTTTCGAATGAAGAAGCAAGGTAGTTAGCATTTAAGATAGCCATCTTGGTTACTTCCTCTAGACCTGCAGCACCCAACATGGCGATATAACCGTATGTAATAGGTAATACACTAGCTGATCCGAATGGAGCAGCAGCTACAGCATTAATTGCATTTTCACCACCAGTTTTAACAACTTTGTGTGAAGGTAAGAATTGAACCAGGTGTTCAGCAACACCAATAGGACCAACTCCAGGACCACCACCACCGTGAGGAATCGCAAAAGTTTTGTGTAGGTTTAAGTGACAAACGTCAGCACCAATAGCACCTGGATTTGTTAATCCAACCTGAGCATTCATGTTAGCACCATCCATATAAACCTGTCCACCATTTTCGTGAATCAAGTTCATCATTTCTTTGATACCAGTTTCGAAGACACCGTGAGTAGAAGGGTAGGTAATCATGTATGCGCATAAATTATCCTTATGCTTCTCAGCTTTAGCTTTCAGGTCTTCGAAATCAACATTACCTTTTTCGTCGCAAGCTACAACAACCACTTTCATACCAGCCATTGTTACTGTAGCTGGGTTGGTTCCGTGAGCCGAAGCAGGAATCAATACAACATTTCTGTGACCTTCGCCACGTGAAATATGGTATTCACGAATAACTAATAAACCAGTGTACTCACCAGCAGCACCAGAGTTAGGTTGTAGTGTACATCCTGCAAAACCAGTAATCGTAGATAACCATTGCTCAAGTTCAGTTATGATTTGAGTATAACCTTCAGCTTGATTAGTTGGAATGAATGGGTGAAGTCCACCAAACTCAGGCCAGCTAAGTGGTAGCATTTCAGCAGCTGCATTCAATTTCATAGTACAAGAACCTAAAGAGATCATCGAAGTGTTTAATCCGATATCTTTTTTCTCAAGGTTTTTGATGTAACGCATCATTGCTGTTTCAGAATGATAACGGTTGAATACATCTAATGTCAGGTATTCGCTTTTACGAGCCAATTTCTCATCGAAATATAGCTTTTCTTCCATTGCTGTTTTAGCAACTTCAGCTTTGCTGGCTGCTTTTGCGAAAATATTTAGGATCGCATTTAATTCTGCATCACTAATTTTTTCATCGGTAGAAATACCAATGGTTGTATCGTTAATATAACGGAAGTTGAATTCCTGCTCAAGAGCTGCAGTACGAATAGCTTCCATTGAAACACCTGCAGGCAATACAATCTCTAAGGTATCGAAATAGTTCTCGATATTTTGAGTGTAACCCAATGCTTTTAATCCTTCAGAAAGGAAACCAGCTGCAGAGTGAATATGTGTAGCAATACGCTTGATACCCTTTTGTCCGTGATAAGTCGCATAGAAACCTGCCATTGTAGCTAAAAGAGCTTGAGCAGTACAGATATTCGAAGTTGCTTTTTCACGTTTGATATGCTGCTCACGAGTCTGAAGAGCCATACGAATCGCTTTGTTACCCTGAGCATCTTTGGTTACACCAATGATACGTCCTGGAACATTACGCTTGTAGGCTTCACGACAAGCTAAGAAAGCTGCGTGAGGACCACCATAACCCATAGGAATACCGAAACGCTGAGAAGAACCCACAACGATATCAGCTCCCCACTCTCCCGGAGCAGTAAGCAATGCCAAACTCATAAGATCAGCAGCAACAGCAACTAAAGCATCAGTTCCATGTGCTTTCTCTACGAATTCAGTGTAATCTTCGATGCTACCATTGGCAGCAGGATATTGTATGATAGATCCGAATACTGCATCAGTAAATTCGAAAGTTTTGTAATCACCAATAACAAGTTCAATACCTAGTGGCTTTGAACGAGTAACAAGCACATCTAATGTTTGAGCAAAAATGTTTTCGTCAACAAAAAGCGTATTAGCGTTAGCCTTTTTCTTCGCTCTTGAACGTAAACTATGCATCATATACATGGTTTCGCCTACAGCTGTAGCTTCGTCAAGAAGTGAACTGTTTGCTAATTCCATTTTTGTTAGATCCAATACTACAGTTTGAAAGTTCAACAGAGCTTCCAATCTACCTTGAGAGACTTCAGCTTGGTAAGGTGTATAAGGCGTATACCATCCTGGATTTTCCAATACGTTACGAAGAATTACCGGAGGAGTGATTGTGTCGTAATAACCTTGACCAATAAAAGTGCGGAATAATTTATTTTTAGCAGCAATACCTTTAATTTTCGCTAAATATTCGTTTTCTGTTAAAGCTTCAGGAAGATCTAAGGCTTGTGTTAAACGAATATCAGAAGGGATTGTTTCTTCAATTAGGGCATCCAGTGAGGGTGCACCAACAGTTTCCAACATGGTTTTTATATCGCCATTGCGAGGTCCAATGTGACGGGAAACAAACTTTTCGGTTGCCATATCCTTGTAAAAATTTAGTGTTTGTGTAAAAAAGATTCACCTTAATTTGCGAGCGTAAATGTAGCAAAAGATTTAGGATTACATCGATTGCAATTTAGAAATAACTTATCTGTTTCTCAACATTTCTTTAGCTTGTTAACAAGGAGTTTAGTGTGATTTAACTTGTTGGTTTTTTGATGATTCCTCATGTTTTTTTTTATCTTCATGCTGCTTTTGTATTTCAAATGATAAAAGTCAGGCAGATTTGCTTGTTTTAGGGACTTGTTTTTTTAGTTTTTCTTGTTCCAATATTTTACAGGCTAATCTATTTAAAATGGTATATTTGTAAATCAATTTTCCAATATGACACAATTAAAAGAAGGAGATAAAGCACCGGATTTTGTAGGTGTAAATCAGGATGGTAAGGCACTGGGCTTGTCCGATTTTAAAGGGAAACGCCTAATTCTTTATTTTTATCCTAAAGATAATACTCCGGGATGTACTGCTGAATCATGCAACTTAAATGAGAACTACGACGAGCTTACTAAAAAAGGGTTTGAAGTGGTAGGCGTTAGTCCGGATGGTGCTGATAAACATCAAAAATTTATAGCCAAATACAATCTGGCTTTTAATCTGATCGCTGATACCGAAAAAGAGATGCTTCATGCTTATGGTGCCTGGGGTGAGAAAAAGCTTTACGGAAAAGTCTACGATGGGGTTTTAAGAAGTACTTTTGTTATTTCAGGAGATGGAATTATCGAGAAAATATTCACCAAAGTTAAGACGAAAGATCATACCAGTCAGATAATGACAGAGCTAGGTCTGGATATTTAGCTTGGGAGTACTTTGAGTGACTATTATTACTTTGTATAAATATTAAAAAAAAATCATATAATATGGCAACTAAAGATATTGCAGACATTAATAAGGAAAAGCTGAAAGCACTTCAGTTAACCATGGATAAAATTGATAAAACCTATGGTAAGGGTGCTATCATGAGAATGGGTGATGAGGCTGTTGTTGATTTACCCGCTATTTCATCAGGATCTTTATCATTGAATATGGCTTTGGGAATAGGTGGTTATCCTCAAGGACGTATTGTTGAGATTTATGGTCCGGAATCATCAGGTAAAACAACCCTGGCAATACACGCGATGGCTGAAGTTCAAAAGGCCGGTGGAATTGCTGCTTTTATCGATGCTGAACATGCTTTTGATCGTTTTTATGCCGAGAAATTGGGAGTGGATACCGAAAATCTATTGATTTCTCAACCTGATAACGGTGAGCAAGCTCTAGAGATTGCTGACCAGTTAATTCGTTCATCAGCGATTGATTTGGTTGTGATTGACTCTGTAGCTGCTTTAACGCCTAAGGCTGAAATTGAAGGTGAAATGGGTGAGTCTAAAATGGGTTTACAAGCTCGTTTGATGTCTCAGGCTTTACGTAAGCTAACGGCCAATATCAATAAGACAAATACCACTTGTATGTTCATCAATCAATTACGTGAGAAAATTGGTGTGATGTTTGGAAATCCTGAAACCACAACCGGTGGTAATGCGCTTAAGTTTTATGCTTCGGTTCGTTTGGATATTCGTCGTGTTGGTCAGATTAAAGATGGTGACGAAATTCAGGGAAATCATACTCGTGTGAAAGTGGTGAAGAATAAAGTTGCGCCTCCATTCCGCAAGGCTGAGTTCGATATCATGTATGGTGAAGGGATTTCTAAAACAGGCGAGATTATCGACCTTGGTGTTGATTATAACATCATCAAGAAAAGTGGTTCATGGTTCTCTTATGGTGAGACCAAATTAGGACAGGGACGTGAAGCTGTTAAGCGATTGATTACTGATAATCCTGAATTGGCTGAAGAATTGGAAGCTAAAATTGTAGAAGCGATTAATTCTCCTAAAGAAAATTAATTCAGAAACTCGATTCTTGCAGTTAAGAACTGTAGGATTTTAAATATTTAAAAGGTTCTCATTTTATGGGAACCTTTTTTTTGTTGAAGATGCTGAGGCTTTGAATCTAAAATAATGTAACAAATTCAGTTAATCCTATTTTTTGTTTTATTTTTACGAGGCAATTAAAACTCACTAACAAATAATGCTGATAATGAAGAATAAACATTTATTAATTGGTTTAGCATTGGTAGCAGGTATGTCGTCATGTCAAAATGCGACTACTGCTGATAATAAAAGCGAAACTGATAATCAATCTTATCTTACACCAGAAACCCAATTGGCTTCAGATCGTATGACACCAGAGGTGTTATGGTCGTTTGGACGTATGGGGGGAGAAAGTATCTCACCAGATGAAAAAACAGTTCTTTATGGAGTGACTTACTTTAATAAAGAAGAAAACAAATCGTATAGAGATCTTTATACACTTCCAGTAGCTGGTGGTGAGGCGACTCAAATCACCAATACAAAAGACAAAGAATGGGGTGAGCGATGGACTAAGGATGGTCATATTGCATTCCTTTCAGCTGAAAGTGGATCGGTTCAGGTATGGGAAATGAAAGCCGACGGAACAGGTCGCAAACAGTTGACTGATATTGAAGGTGGAATCAACGACTTTAAGTTTTCTCCAGACGAGTCGAAAATGCTTTTCTCGAAAGAGGTGAAGCTTGAAGAAAATGTACAGGATAAGCATCCTGATTTGCAAAAATCAAATGGTCGTGTTATTGGTGATGAATTTTACCGTCATTGGGACCATTGGGTAGAAACTTACACTCACATTTTTGTTGCTGATTTCAACAAAGGAACAGTTTTGAAAGCTGGTAAGGACATTATGGAAGGCGAAAAGTGGGAGGCTCCTGTTCGTCCTTGGGGTGGCATAGAGCAAGTAAGCTGGACTGTTGATGGTAAGAATATTGCTTATTCTTCTCGTAAGAAGTATGGTGTTGAGTATGGTCTTTCGACTAATACTGATATCTATTTCTACAACCTGGAAAGTGGAAAAACCGAGAACATGACCAAAGGCATGATGGGGTACGACAATAACCTGACTTTCTCGCCTGATGGAAAATATATGGCTTGGGAAAGTATGGAACGTGAAGGTTATGAGGCAGATCAGATTCGTTTATTCGTAATGGATTTGAAGACTGGTGAGAAAAAATACATGACCAAAGGTTTCGATCAGAATGCCGGTCACCTGACTTGGACAAAAGATAGTAAGTCTATTTACTTCATTTCAGACTGGCATGCTACTGATGAGATTTACCGTATGGATATTGCCGATGGTAAAATTCACAAGATTACTGATGGTGTTCATAATTACCAATCGGTACACCCTGTTGGCGATAAGCTGATTGCTAAGCGAGTGTCTATGAGTAAGCCTGCTGAATTGTATTCTGTTGATGCTAAAACGGGAGAGTCAAAAGAAATTTCTTTTGTAAACAAGCACATCCTTGATCAGTTGAGTATGGGTACAGTTGAAAAGAGATGGGTGAAAACGACCGATGGCAAGAAGATGTTGGTATGGGTAATTAAACCACCACATTTTGATGAGAACAAGAAATATCCTGCTCTACTTTACTGTCAGGGTGGTCCTCAGGGAACTGTTTCTCAGTTCTGGAGTTACCGTTGGAATTTCCAAATGATGGCTTCAAACGACTATGTGATTGTTGCACCTAACCGTCGAGGCTTACCTGGTTTTGGTAAAGAATGGTGTGAGCAAATCTCGGGTGATTATGGTGGGCAGAACATGAAGGATTATCTTTCGGCAATTGATGATGTGAAAGCTGAAAAGTATGTTGATGCAGATCGTTTAGGTTGTGTAGGTGCATCATATGGCGGATTCTCAACTTTCTGGTTAGCTGGTCATCACGAAAAACGCTTCAAAGCATTCATCGCTCACGATGGTATGTTTAACCTGGAAGCTCAATATTTGGAAACAGAGGAAATGTGGTTTGTAAACTGGGATCTTGGTGGTTCTTTCTGGGATAAAAAGAACAAGATTGCTCAGCGCTCTTACGCTAACTCACCTCATAAATTTGTTGATAAATGGGATACGCCAATTATGGTGATTCATGGAGAAAAAGATTACCGTATTGTTGCTTCACAAGGTATGCAAGCATTTAATGCTGCACGCTTGAGAGGCATTCCTGCTAAATATCTATATTTCCCTGAAGAAAACCACTGGGTACTTGGTGTTCAGAACGGAATTTTATGGCAGCGTGAATTTGCTGGCTGGTTAGATAAGTGGCTGAAGAAATAGAAGCGAAAGCTTTAATTTGAATATATATAAACTCGTTGTTGGTTTTGTGGAGTAGAATTCACATTCTGACAGCGAGTTTTTTTGTATTTATTCAAATAATATGATCGTATTGATGTAGTTTGACAATCGACCCGGTTTTGTATGGGTGCCCAATCGGATTTTAATTAATAATGGTGCAAAGTCTTGTTTTTATTAAGTTCAGTGTTTTGTCGTTCTGGTTAAATTAGAAAAATAGGAGACACTTACTGTTATAAGCATATTTATTTTTCTTTTAAAAATTATTGTTACCTTACATGATGTTAATTAGAGCCTGCCGGAATCTTGGTCTGGTTGGTAGTTGTTGATTATAATGTAGTTAAATGGACACAATGAATCGAGCCCGTATTTATTTGATGATTCTTATGATGTTTTTTTCGCTTTCTTCTTACTCTCAGGATTTTGGGAATGATCAAAGTGAGATAAACACATTGCAGGAGGCTGATCTGATTTTTACTGATTCTGATAATGGAGAAGCTATAGCTGAGTGTATGTCTATAGAAAATTCAGAAAAACCTGATGATCCTGCTGTTTTAGACCAGTCAGGTTCTTTAATTCGTCGTCAATCTCTTGTGAAAGACTCAACTGGAATACGTTATGTTAAGAAATATAATTTGAATAATTTTCCATTCTTTAACTTCAGAATTAATAAGAACAAAGTCTATCATAAACTATCGGAATTCGAATCAGAACAAGCCATGGAATTGTTTGTTTTGGCAAAAAATGATCAATTCAATAGCGATAGCTTATCCAGGGAAGTTAATATTTTGTATTCGAAGCAAGGTGTTTACTCTGTTGTTGATAGAGATTTGTTTGTTCGTAGAGTTACCGATCTGGAGCAACGTGCTGCTGAGCTAAAGAAAAATGCAAAACAAAAAGCGAAACATGCTTTAGCTTTGGAACAAGGTTCCGCGCAATCGTCAAATCTGATTTTGGCTGCGACACATGAAGAAGCAACTCCGGAATACAAAGGCAGTTCAAAATCATTAGCTGTTGAAAATTCAATTCCCAAAAAGAAAACAGAAGAAACGATAAAGAATGACGCTATTGCAAGTTCGAAAGCTGTCTCTGTTTCAGAGTCTGTTGTAAATCAACAAACTAGTGATCAGAGTGATGGGGGATACTTAGATTACGAATATGAGTATTGTTATCAGGTAGCCGTTTTTGATAAGCGCCCGAACAATGAGTTTTATAAAGGGATGGGGTTTATAAAAGAAGAAATTGTTGATGGAGGTAAATCATTTAGATATTTAACGGGTTCATATAGGACCTATGCTAAGGCTAATAGTTACAGGAGCCAAATTAAATCTGTTTTCCCGGCTGCATTTATCGTGGTTTATAAAAACGGTATTCGAACTAGTTTAAAAGAAGCAAAAGATATAACAGACCCAGTTACGTCTAAGTCTGGAGCTGGTGTCACACCAAACTATGCCAGCGACCTTTCTGGTGAAATTACTTATCGAATTCAGATTGGTGTCTTTGCCGGAGAGATTCCTGAAGAATTGAATACCATTATGGAAAGATATCAAGCTTTTGGATCATTTTATGAGAAACGACCTGATGGCATGACGGTATGTACAATCGGCAGATTTAAATCTATTTCCGAAGTCGGAGCTTTAAAGAGGAAATTGCAGGATTCGGGTTATTCCGATGCCTTTACAGTTGCTTATAGTGGTAAGAAAAGGGTTTCGCTTCAGGCAAGTATTAAAAAGACAGAAAAAGCTAAAGCTCCTGTTGTGGCTGAGCAACCCGTAATTAAAGAAAATAAACCTCAGCTTGATGAGGGGGATTTAACCGGTGATATTAATTTTCGTGTACAGGTTGGGGTATTTGCCAATGAAGTTCCTGAAGACATTAGACGTTTGATGGATAAATACAAAGCATTTGGAGTCTTTTACGAGAAACGTGCAAGTGGTAAGACTGTTTGCACTATTGGGCAATTTGACTCCATTTCTGATGCCGGGGCTTTAAAGAAAAAGCTTCATGAATCAGGTTATTCTGATGCTTTTACAGTGGCTTATTCAGGCAATCAGAGAATATCTATTCAAGATGCCATTCGATTGGTAAAATAATTCGTAAGACTATAAATTAAAGCTATGGATTCTGAACATGTACTTTATTTACACAACGATGAAGAGCACAGTTTCGACTATGTTGTCAAAGCTTTAATGGAAGTTTGTCTGCATAATTCAGACCAGGCTGAGCAATGTGCCTGCATAACTCATTATAAAGGGAAGTGTGACGTAAAGGTTGGAACCTTTATCGATCTTTCTTCTATGCGGGAACAATTGGAGAGTAAAGGTCTTATCGTGAGTGTCGAATCAAATAAAACAGCTTTTTAAATGACGATTTTAATTATTATCCTCCTATTAGTTTTAGGAGTTATTCTTATACTACTTGAGTTTTTTGTTCTCCCTGGAATTACTGTTGCGGGTATAGCCGGCGTTGTAATGATTCTTGGTGGTATTTACTTGTCTTATCATCATTTTGGTAGTACGATAGGGCATTTAACAGTTTTGGGATCTGTAATCTTCAGTTTGTTTGCTTTATGGTTAGCTTTAAAATCGGGAACCTGGAATAGGATCATGCTGAAAACAGAAATAGATTCAAAAGTAGAGAAACTTGAAGAAAATATGGTTGCTATAGGCGATGAGGGAATATGTTTGTCTCGACTTGCACCTATGGGACAAGTGCGAATCAATAATAAGATTATTGAGGCCAAATCAACTGGAGTCTATATTGATGAAAAAACGCCTGTAGAGGTAATTAAAATAGTAGATAAAGTTATTGTTGTAAAACCTATAAAATAAATTAAATGGAAATTGGAGCATTAATATTTTTAATCGTTGCGATAGGAGTAGGTGTCTACATCCTTTTCTTTTTTATCCCAGTTGCCCTTTGGTTCTCGGCCCTACTTTCAGGTGTGAGAATTTCATTGATACAACTTGTATTTATGCGTTGGCGTCGTGTGCCACCCACTGTTATCGTTCGCTCGATGATTGAAGCGCATAAGGCTGGATTGCATATTACAAGAGATGACCTTGAGGCTCACTACTTGGCTGGTGGTCATGTGGAGCAAGTCACACACGCTTTAGTTTCAGCTTCAAAAGCTAACATCGAATTACCATTTAAGATGGCTACTGCTATTGATCTTGCTGGACGTGATGTTTATGAAGCGGTGCAAATGAGTGTGATCCCTAAGGTGATTAATACGCCACCGGTTACGGCTGTATCGAAAGATGGAATTCAGTTAATTGCCAAGGCTAGAGTTACCTTGCGTGCTAATATTCGCCAATTAGTTGGTGGTGCTGGCGAAGAGACAGTTCTTGCTCGTGTAGGAGAGGGAATCGTTTCTTCTATTGGATCATCGGAATCGCACAAGACCGTTCTTGAGAATCCTGATTTTATCTCTCGAGTGGTATTGGAAAAAGGTTTAGATGCCGGAACCGCTTTCGAGATTCTCTCGATTGATATCGCAGATATTGATATAGGGAAGAATATTGGTGCCGTTTTACAAACTGATCAAGCTGAAGCAGACTTGAAAATTGCACAGGCTAAGGCTGAGGAACGTCGTGCAATGGCTGTTGCTACCGAGCAGGAAAATAAAGCTCTTGCTCAGGAAATGCGTGCCAAGGTTATCGAAGCTGAAGCTGAAGTACCATTGGCTATGGCTGAAGCTTTCCGTAGTGGTCATCTTGGTGTGATGGATTATTATCGCATGAAAAACATTGAAGCGGATACTTCGATGCGTGAAAACATTGCGAAACCACCAACAAAGGGTAAGAAAAAATAAAAAAATAGATAGGAAGAAACTAAGCTGGAAGCGTTCTTTGAACGTATCCAGCTTTTTTTTTGAAAAAAAAGTATTTTTTTTTGATGTCGAATCTCATTGATTTATAAATTACTATAATTTGAGAAGGTAGAATATTTCAATTTGGATGAAAATAAAATTTGCACAGATCAATATTTTACCTACTTTTGCTTCCGCAATCAGGAGAGGTGGGAGAGTGGCTTAATCCACCAGTTTGCTAAACTGACGTACTGTGTAACGGTACCGGGGGTTCGAATCCCCCTCTCTCCGCTCTTTTTTCCTTTAGGGAAAAACAAAATGAATAAAAGGTCATACTTCGATTCATTTTAGTTTTCGGGGTGTAGCGTAGCCCGGTCATCGCGCCTCGTTTGGGACGAGGAGGTCGCAGGTTCGAATCCTGCCACCCCGACACCGAAAATATCAGAGAAGTTGAAGAACTTCTCTTTTTTTATCGCAAATATTGAAATTAAATTCTCGGGGTGTAGCGTAGCCCGGTCATCGCGCCTCGTTTGGGACGAGGAGGTCGCAGG